>Ga0209123_1001246_pt1 | contig 26116 bp, 27 predicted proteins | sample BarGraIncu00431A_FD_184500 | JGI IMG/M metagenome (GOLD analysis project Ga0209123, IMG submission 184500) | Arctic peat soil microbial communities from Barrow, Alaska, USA - Barrow Graham LP Incubations 004-31A (SPAdes) (version 2) | ecosystem: Environmental > Terrestrial > Soil > Wetlands >...
ATTTTCTAGAAGCATGTTTTTTTAATATTTCTTTCTTTTCAAGAAAATTTTGTACAATGTTCACACATGGTTTCAATAAGTACACGATCACTAGTGCAGTAAGAAGCGGTTTCAGAACTCCAATAATTTTCCCTAATGTGCTGAATAATAAAGAAAGTATACCTCCTATATTATTAAAAATTGCTATACCAATGTATATTAGAAGTACTGTAACCGTAGAATATAAGCAGTATTGTAATAATTTTTTATCAATTTTCATTTTCGCCTCCAAACTAGCTTGTTTTCTAAATTTCTCTTTTCTTATTTCTGTACGTTATAATAAATAAAAAAACCTATAGGCTAAATACTTTTTTAAGTGTCTAGTCTATAGGTTATAGTTTAATGTATTATACTTTTTTTAAAATCTCTCTTTATTTTTTGTTGCTTTCGCTTATTGTGTTTTTTAGTTATTGATTAATAAAATAATAACTAAAAAATATGGAGGACTTTAAGTATTATAATTATGACAACTACTCCACCAATTATACCTAACATACAATTCACGCTCCCTTTTATTTTTGAATTACTATTTATATCACGGTCTTTACAACCAATTCGTCACAGCATTCTACTAATCCATATTAAGTATCATACCATAATTTCCGACAAAATTCAACAAAATTCTTAAATATAGTCATTCTCTTCCAGGTTCACTTAATTTAATTTCATTTGTGCTCTGAAAAATGCTCACTTTCCGCTTTAAAGCTGGAATAGTTAGACTTCCAATATTTTCACCTGCCTTAGGATATACAGGGTAAAGGATTTTATCTGGGGGAGAAATAACAGGAGAATAATCTGATTCCACATTAATATCCTCCAGAGTATACCCGCGCGTAATTATTTTATTGAGCTGAAGATCGACACCTGGATAATACTGGTGCTGTTCCCATATACTAAACATTGACCAAGCGATACATCCTATCCCCAATACCGTAAATCCCAATCCCGTTAATATGGTACTCCATTCTAATAAAAATATACATAATCCCAAATTCTTTCTTATAAATTTAATTTTAATAAAATACTTTATAAAATCAAACAGCTCTTTCACATATAAATTAATATCTACTAACTCTACTTTATTCCAAACTACACTAACTATACTAACATCAGTAGTAACTACTCATATGGGTGATTTTAAGGTGTTAAAATTACTAATAAACTCTTACATTATGTAATATTAATTAGCAAGTATATTAGTCGAGAAATGTTGAAATAATATTATATGGATGGTGCAATACTAAAAATGTTTGTTTATTTAATAATGCATTGATTTAGAGTATAATTATTAAATATATATACAAAGTAATACGGTTAATAAATGAGGCGGTGATTTCATGGCAAATAAAACAAATACAATACATAAAATAAAAAAAGCTGGCAAAAATGCAACCCAAAACGATACTTTTAATTCAATCGCTGAAACCATGGCACGCATAGGTTATGCCGCACGAGGATTGATATTTTTTGTAATAGGATTGCTGGCCCTTCTTCTTGCATTTAGAAACGGCGGAAAGACAACTGATCAGCAAGGGGCAATCGCGGCGATTGGTAGTCAGCCTGAAGGCCGGATCTTATTATGCATCGTCTTGACAGGAGTGATATCTTATTCATTATGGGGGTTAATCCAAGTTGTGATCAATCCGTTTAATAAAAATAATGACCTAAAGGGCGTTTCAGAAAGGATCGGATATTTATTTAGTGCAATTGCTTATGCTTTTTTGGCGATACCCACTTATGACCTTATTACTGGTGGATCGCGACCCGCTGTTAATGGTAAACAAGGAGTTCAAACCCAAAACTATGTGGCAGAGATTCTTACTATGCCTTTTGGCCAGTGGGTGGTGGCTCTGGTTGCAATCCCCGTAATCTTATTCGGAATCTTCCAGATTTCCAAGGGCATTATGCCACATTTCGGACGTGGGCTTCACCTCATCAAACTGACTTCATCTCAATTGAAATGGGTCAAAACCTTAGGTAGATTCGGTATCATATCACGAGGCATCATCATTACCTTAGTTGGCATCTTTCTAATTAACGCCGCTTATACATCCAATTCAAAAAATGCTATGGGTTTTTCAAGCACTCTCATGTCTCTTATTAGTCAACCTTACGGACGTTGGCTTATGGGAATTATCGCTTTGGGCTTGATGGCTCTTGGAGTTTACGATTTCTTTATCGTCTTATTTTTCAGGTTAAGGAAATGTTAGACTTATTCATAGTATCAAATTCGCTCCGACCACAAAAAAACCGGCATACGTGAACAAATCATAATTACAATTTGTTTTACTACTGACTTCTTGTTTTAGGATATTAAAAAAACACCCTATCGGATGTCTATCTAAATTTTACAATTCATATTTTCTAAAATTTCTTTATTTTTTAAATTTTAAAAATACTCTAATCAGAATCCAACAATTTCTATGCCAGCCATATAACAAGTATCTTCATAAACAGTTTTATTTTGCTTATTATATAAGTAGATTTTTACTTCACCTAAAACTTCCTCTTTGATTATTTTTTGCATTTTTCCTTGCTCCGGAGCAATTAATTCTCCTGTTTCTATTAGACTTGCTTCTATTCTAATCTTTTCTTTACTATTTTCTAATGATATCAATATCTTTTCATTAGTTATACTTTCGATTTTTAATTTACTATTATTATAAGTTGCATATCTATATTCCCTTCCATCAATAACTATATTACATATATATCCTAAAAAGCTTTTTTTCATAAATGGTATGTCAGCTATGGAACAAAAGAAATAGTACTTTTATTTTCAAAATTGTTACATTGAATCCAAATATATTTAAACATGAAGATAGGTAAGACTCTGATATTATTACCTCGGCCTTTTCCCCCTTCCCACACTGTACGGGCGACTTTCATCGCATACAGCGTTCCAACGTGTGATAAACTGAAAACTTAAATATATTTATAACCACTTTTCAAATCAAGTTTTTTTTTATAGTAAATTTATCAATTCTTCGACCCTTTTACGATACTTCTTTCCAACAATATCATATAATCTTTCTCGATTATTACTATGTAGTATAATATGCTCTTCCTTGCTAAGTATAACATTTTTTTGTATTATTTGTAACAATGTATGATTTTCCTTTATATTCAAAGACAGCACCAAATGGTCTGACTCTTGGCTGGTCGCCTTCAGTAGTTGCTAGAAGAAAACGCTTGCTTTGTAACATTTAGGCTTGTCCCATTCATTCCATTGAAGAAATCATCTAATTCTAGCTGGAGGCTCTTTTTCACAAAGTTCAACATAAAAGTTAAAATACTTTTAAAAGTCATTTTATTATTACCCACTCTCGTGAAATATGTTTTTTTAACTCTTGTTTCACACATAAATATTATATCACTCATAAGTGCATCAGTTATTTTAATCCCTTCAGAAAGATAATTTTTTTTTGCTTTCATTAAAAACACCCCAATAATTCATAAGATATACCCCATACTTGCTTGTAATTCTTTTTCTTTATCTCTCTCAGTTGTAAGTCTCATATTAATCACCTGTTTTTGGTGCTAAATTCTCTTATATAGGTAATAAGCTCATCTTCTGGAATCGGTTTGGAATAATAATAGCCCTGAACTTCATCGCACCCGTTTTTTAGAAGAAATTCAAGCTGCTCCTTTTCTTCTATACCTTCAGCAATTACTTTTATTCCTAAACCTTTTGAAAGATTTATTATTGTTTTTGCAATTGTTCCATCATCATTATACGGTATATCTTTTATAAATGATCTATCTATTTTCAGCTTGTCTACAACATAATTTTTCAGATATGCAAGTGATGAATATCCTGTACCAAAATCATCAATGGATAATCCTACCCCTATATCTTTAAGTTTCTTGAGTATTTGCGCTGTAATAATACTATTATCCATTAAAATACTTTCCGTAATTTCAATATCAAGAAAACTTGGTGGAAGCCCAGTTTCCTTGAATGTATTTTCTATTAATTCGACAAGATATGTCTCTTTAAATTGTACAGCAGAAATATTAACTCCAACTTTAATAGGGAAGTCCAATTCAATTAATTTAACGCCCATTTTGCAGGCTTCACTTAAAACCCATTCTCCAATAGGTATTATAATATTGCTTTCTTCTGCAAGTGGAATAAATTTACTTGGAGGTATGCTTCCCTTGGGGCTATTCCATCTTAATAGTGCTTCAACTCCTATACACATATTTTTTTGAATATCTATCTGTGGCTGATAATATAATTCAAATTCATCCCTGCTGAGTGCATACCTTAAATTATTAATGATCTCGTAATTTTCTGTAGTTATTTTATTTATACTCCTTTGGTAGAACTCATACCTATTCTTTTTATTTGATTTTACATGATTCACTGCTGAGCTTGCATTTTTAAAGAGTTCATCATGGTAGCAACCATCATCTGGGTAAAGACTTATTCCAGCACTTATTGATACAAAAATTTCTTCACTATATACATTAAAAGGATTATTGAATAATAAAAAAATCATATCAATTCTATGTGTCATAACATTCGAATCCTCTATTTTATTAAAAAAAATGGTAAACTCGTCTCCATCTGTTCTTGATAGTAAATCTAATTTGCTAATATTTGAAAATAATCTCCTAGATATTTCGTAAAGAAGCATATTCCCTGTATCATAACTCATGGTTTCATTTATTACCCTGAAGTTATCAATATTAATTATCATCATTGCTGCATTATGTATACTTTGCTTAGTGTCATTAATATACGTATTTACCAGTTGTCTGAAATAATCCTTATTTGTAGCATTTGTCAGTGTATCGTATTTAAGTATATTGTTCTGATGGTTTATTTCTTCAATATTATCAGTAATCTTCTCACTCATTGTCTTTATTGATACCGAGAGTGTTCCTATTTCATCCTTTCGCCGCAAGTATTCACCAGGGATATTAACTCTATAATTTGAATCTCCAACATTTCTAACTATGTTCGAAATCGCAATTATAGGCTTTGATATCATATTACCCAAACGAAGGGATAGCAATATTGAAAGTATTGATAGAATTCCTATTAGAATATATAGAAATCCCCTTAAAGAAATCATCCTACTGAGTATTTCCTTCTCATCTGCAGTCATCCCGATAATCCAACCATTACTCATTTTTGCCAGTGACGTTACCTTTTTACTGCCATCAAAGGATTTATACTTTATTATAGATGCATCATCTTTTTTTGAATTATCAATACTTTGTTTAATTTGCTCTTTATTAATGTCCGCAATATTTTCATATCCTTTATATAATGGGTGGGATATTATCTCATAATTACTGTTAAGAAGGAATGCAAAACCTGATCTATATATTTTTATACTATCTACTTTTTCTCTTATATTATCATATGTAAAATCACTACCTACAACACACAAGAGTTCATTCTCCAGATATATAGCCCTTGTATAGGACATAAATTCTACCACTTTCCCATTATCCAGCTTCCAATTATACGGCTTACTCCAATAATCCCTATGTGTAGAAACAGGTGTAAACCACCAAGATTTATCCTCAGTGCTATTAAAATTATCAGTATAATATTCCATAGGCACTACACTCTGCCTCTCAACATTACCGTCTCCATCTTGATCTGCATAATATACATCATGTACCTTGCCTGTAAGCTTGGGATTAAAATATACATATGCGGTTTTTCCCTGAGAAGAGTTCTGAGCTTGCATTTTAACTGTCGGCTCTATACGTTTTATTAACTCCTCTATGTATTTATCATCATGGATTTTAGATTTATCTATATTATTTCCCAAATCGTAATCCAATATATTTAATATTTTAGAAACTTCACTAAAATATCCATCCAAAAAATTGGCATAGGATTTTGCCATATAGCTTAGCTTCTGATTCGCCTCATCATCTATTGTTGTCGTACTGAATTTTATACTTAAAAATCCAACTAATAGGGAGGCTATAACAGATGTTAGTGCTATAGAAAGTATTATCCGACTTCTTATGCTTTTAAAGAAAGAAAGTGTTTTGAAAAGATATACCTTCATTTTATGCACCTCTTATTCTTTTAATGTGAATATTAAGATATTTCCTTAACTTGATGGCTATAACCTCGGAGATTTCCTTGCGTAAACAAACACTTAATCTTTTAGAAGCTTCCTGCAATACGATATCACCCGATTTATGACCAAATGTATCATTGATAGTTTTGAAATTATCTAGATCTATAAACAAAACACCCAAAAGTTCAGTTTCTTTATTAATATGGACTAGAGTTTCATTAAGGTAATCATTTAGCATATATCTATTTGGCAATAAAGTTAATTGATCATAATAGGCAATATGTTTGATTTTGTCTTCGGCACAGTTTTATACCACCATATATTTATATCGAACAAATTCTACATTTCTTTAGCTTGTGCTATTTAAAAATTCAATAGGAAAATAATTGAAATTAAAGAAGAATCACCTCAGCAATATCCGGATTATGATGATGAGTGGTAATAATTGATGGTAGGAAAGTTGAGGTTAGAGGGATTTTAATTGTATTAAACTTTTATAATTATGATATAATTAGAGGAAAGTGGCAATTATTATTATTATTATTATTATTATTATTACTATATAATAAAAAATAATTCCTTTTGATAATTGACCCACGCACACTCGTGACTTCAGTCGTGGGTTAGTGGTTCTTTTACGATAGTAAAAACATTTTTAAATTTACGAATGGGGTCTAAGGTTCAATGTTTTTTTGCTATAATTAATAATATAAGCTATGTTAGAATTTGTAGAAAAAATGGTATAAAAAATAATATATATTATTTGTTAACCATGTGGATAAACGATTAAGAAAAATAGGGGAGCGAGTATATTGAATTTAGAAAATGGAATAGCTAATCAAATAGTTGATATATCAAAGAAACATAAATATATTGACAAAATTATACTCTTCGGATCACGAGCACGTGGTGATAACTCATTAAAAAGTGATATTGATTTAGGCGTATATTCTAATAATTCAATTGCAGAATTCAAAGATGAAATTGAGGAGAAAGTTAGTACTTTATTAGAGTTTGATTTTTCACATATGAATAATATTGAAGATAAATTTTTTATAGAACAAGTTGAAAAAGAAGGGGTAATTATTTATGAGAAACCTTGATTTTAAGTATATGAATTTGAAAAAGGCATACGATAGACTTAAAGAAGTTAGTGATTTATATGACGGTAAAAATGAAATAATAAGAGATAGCTTGATTCAAAGGTTTGAATTTACATATGAGCTGACTCATAAAACACTCAAAGAGTTTATGAATTACGCAGGAGTAACCCTTGAAAACTCATTTCCACGTACAATATTTAAAAAGGCATATGTAAACAATATTATATCAGATGAATCAGTATGGATTAATTTATTAGAAGATAGAAATTCTACATCACATATTTATAATGAAAAGTTAGCTAATGAACTTGCAGAGAGAATAGCTATTAAATATGTTGACGCGATTGGAGAACTAATTAAAAACTTAGAATTATTAATGTAGGTAGCTGTGGTAGCAAGTTCGGCTTCGCCTCACAAATACCCCCGGCGGTCATGAACAATTTGTGAACACAAATTGTTTTGCTATCTTTTACATTACCACCAGGGTTATCCCGTATTTTTCATTAATTTAAAATATATTAATAGCGTAAATCATAGCTTTATTCTTAATATGAGTGAACCACATCTCACCATCTTGAAATTAAAGAAGAATCGCCTCAGCAATATCCGGATTATGATGATGAGTGGTAATTGTTGATGGGAGGAAAGTTGAGGTTAGCGGGATTTTAATTGTATTAAACTTTTATAATTATAATATATTAGAGGAAAGTGGCAATTATTATTATTACTATATAATAATAAAAAATAATTCCTTTTGATAATTGAACCACGCACACTCGTGACTTCAGTGGTGAGTTAGAGGTTCTTTTACGATAGTAAAAACATTTTTAAATTTACGAATGGGGTCTAAGGTTCAATGATTTTTTGCTATAATTAATAATATAAGCTATGTTAGAATTTGTAGAAAAAATGGTATAAAAAATATCTTTGAGGACATAAGAAGTACCTATAGTACAAACACTTTTTTTCAAAGTGACTAGTCTATAGGTACCAATTTATCTAATCTACTTAGGCATTTTTTACTAGTTATTTTATTTCAGATGCATCAATTACTTAACGCCTTTTATTACATCCATAGATGGACTTCCACCTTCAAACATATTTTTTACTCTCAGACCTATAAGTGGATTTAACTCTGCATGTGTTAGGATATAAAATTTTTCTTCTTCAATTGCCTTGAATATAGTTGCTCCAATTGTATCAATTGGCATACCGCCTTTGATAACCTTATGTTTCTTTTGCTCCTCTTCTTTATACAAATCACTTTGATAATAAGACTGGCTCATGTCATTTTTATAAATATTTGGTCTGTGTCTCTCACAATTATCAAGATCTGTTTGAATAAATCCTGGACAGAATACTGACATTTTTATTTTGTCCGTTTCACACTGAAGATCTAAATAGGTAGATTCAGAAAGACCAACCGCTGCAAATTTCGAAGTATGGTAAGCTGACATTCCATTCAAATCCAAAAGCCCGGCTACAGAAGAAGTATTAACAATATGGGACTCAGTATCTTGTTTTAACATTATTGGAATGAACACTTTTTCGCCATGAATAATACCCCAGACATTAGCTTTCATAACCCATTCCCAATCATTTAAAGATAGTAACCAAGCTGGCCCTGCAACTACAACTCCCGCATTATTAAATAATAGATCTATATGTTGAAATTTTTCAAGAGCCCTCTTAGCCAACATCTCCATGTCTTCAAATTTCATGACATCCATTTCAACAGCTAGTACTTCAGCCCCCTCTGCCTTAAGTTGTTCTTCTGCTCTCTTTAAGTCACTTCCATCAATATCTGCTATAACTATCTTAATCCCTCTTATTGCGCATTCCTTAGCTACTGCAAAACCTATTCCATTTGCGGCCCCTGTAATAACTGCTACCTTACCTTTAAACTCTTTCATAATATAAATCCTCCTTCAAATTCATCCAATTGAAACTTTACCTATAAAATCAAATAAACACTCATACTAAAACATCCTGCTTTTTATACTGTTTTATAGAGTATCTTCCCACCAATCCCATTTTGAATTTGAATAAGGTAAATACGCCATTGGATCTACTTCTGCCAAAACTTTACCCCTTAAAAGCACTGAAGTTCCTACAGTGTAAGTGCAACCTAACATCTTTACAACTTCTAATTCTGCCCAAGGGTCATGTGGTGAGTCCTTCAGATTCATCTCAAATTCTCCATTTTTAAACACTTTGTTATCCATGGTTGCACCTTGCTCTATAAGAAGTGGATTTAAGTCGAATCCACTGCCATCTGGTGACTTAGAATATTTGAAATTGAATATAGGTAATCCCTTTCCATAATTATCAGCAATTATTTTCTGCCCGTCTTCAGCATTGGATTTTCCATTAAGGTTTGCTTTTATACTAAAGAAGTCTATTCCATTTCTAGATACACTTCCGCAAACAGTGTCTCCATCTTTCTTAAATTCAATTTCTGCCATCTTCTTTGGAAAGCCATAAATTTCTCTGCCAAGTCCCATAGCCATACCATCACTTATAGGCATTGAAAGACAATACATTCCAATTTGGCCATTAAAATCTGCCGGTATAAATAAAGCTGCTTCCTTGTATGGAAGGCAAAAATTTGTTCTAGGATAATTAGCTACAAAAGCATGTACCAAAGGTATTTTAAGAGGCTTTAGAGGTGGTGGAAGTATACGTGCAATAATCTCAGGCTTTGTTTCCCAATAACCTGTGAGCATCTCAGCATTGTAAAAAGTTGTAGGTTTACTACTATATTTTTTAATATCACTTGGATTTTTTATAAAACTATTCATTAATGGTACCTCCCTAAATTTTATATTTATATTTTTCTACAAGAATTCTATATTTACAATATAACTCTAATAAAAAATGTGTTAAACAATCAATTTCAGTAATTTGTCTTAAAACCATACACATTACTCAAAGTGTATGGTTTTTAGCAAAAATAAATTATCAATTACGTATCGCCCATTTTGATGTCACATAATTTTTTAAAATAAAGGAGTGATTTTTATGTTAATTCCAATAATTATAATATCCGGACTAGTACTAATGCTGATTTCTCTTTATAATAGCCTTATAGGCAAGCGTAATAAGGTGAGGATGATTTGTATAATCAGCAGGAAAAGCTATGCCAGTATTAATTGGTCATAGCTTTTCTTATTTTAAGGCTATTTGAGATTACCTGTACGTAAATTAAACGCTCTAATCATAATTAAGAATTAGAGCGTTTAAAAGTCTAATAAAATGTAATAATCTCTCTTTAGCTATAATCAAATATGTTTAAATTAGCCATATATTTAGTAATATCACTATATTTTATTTAATATCGTTACGACTCCCTGTCCTCCATTAACTATAACTCGATCTCCTGTCTTAAGCTTTATAATAGCATTGCCAGTTAAGTATTAACACCGGTGCTATGTCCACCAATTTCCATATTATTACTATCGTCTTTTTATTTCGGTAATTTTATTAATAATTTTATAGACTTTTCCATAGCTACGCTTACATACCACACTATCTCTTACTGCAACCTTACCATTTAATACAACATATTTAACTCCAACAGGAGCTTTAGTTGGTTCGAAGTAATTTTCAAAACCTTTAATTTCCTTTAGATCAAATAAAACTATATCAGCCGTTTTACCTACTGCTATCTCTCCTATATCTTCAAGACCTAAAGTTTTTGCTGGAAAATATGATGTCTTATATACTGCTTCCTCAAGAGAAAGAGCTTTTTTATCTCTCACAAATTTACCTATAAAAAGAGGATAGTTCCCGTAAAGCCTTGGATGTGGATTTCCCGCTGGTATGCTATCTGAGCCAACCATTTGCAAAGGATGCTTTATAAGCTTAAGGGTATCCTCTTCCGAAAATACATCTAGTGTTACGATTGCTACACCGAACTTTTCTTCCATAAGCAGCTGTAATGCAAAGTCTACAGCATCGATACCTAAATCTTTAGCTATCTCTCCTACAGTCTTTCCAACGTATTTTAAATTCTCCTTTTCCTTTACTGAAGTTATAAGTATGCCATCCCAGCCTGTAATTAAGCTGTAATTGTCCCAGCCGGCATAGTGAGTTTTGTAACTTCTAAGTTCTTCTTTAAGTCTTAGAAGTAAATCTCCATCTTGAAGCCTTTTAACCATTTCTTCACTTCCGCCAGCAGTAATCCAAGGTGGCAAAAGCTGAGTCATAAGAGTACTTCCTGATAAATATAAATGCTCGTCAAAGGTTATTTTTATTCCTTTTTCTACTGCTCCTTCTATGTAGCTTATAAGCTTTTCAGCATCGCAACCCAAATCCTTTGAGTTATATGATCTCATGTGTGATATGTGAAGCCTTACCTTAGACTGCTTAGCTATATAAATTATTTCCTCTAGCGCATTTGTTATAGTATCATCATGATTTCTAAGATGAACCATAACAATTCCATCATATTTTGCTATAACACTACATATAGCTATTAACTCATCTTTCGTGCTAAAAATTGCAGGCATGTATTGAAGTCCTATAGACATTCCAAATGCACCGGATTTCATAGCATTCTCTGCTAACTTACACATAGTGTAAATCTCCTCTTCATTTGGTATTCTAGTATCGAAGCCCATAACACTTGTCCTAATTGCTCCATGAGAAATTAAAGTTGCAAAATTATTTTTAAGCCCTTTTTTAGTTATTTGATTAACATATTCATCAAGACTCGGAAAATTCCACTTGAATCCTGGGTCCCCAACTACACCTCTTATATAGTTTTTCCATATGTTATGTTCTTCTTCAATACAAGGAATAACTCCTAAACCACATTGTCCTATAAGCTCTGTTGTTACCCCCTGCATTAGTTTCAAATCTTGAATATTTTCATCCATAAAAGGTACTAAATCATTATGGCTGTGCACATCAATAAATCCCGGAGAAATGACAAGTCCAGTGCCATCGATAATTTCTAAGGACTGCTCGTCTATATTGCTTTGGATTTTTACCACTTTTCCATCTTTTATTGCTAAACTGCCTTTATAAGAAGGATTACCTGTACCGTCCACTATGCACCCGTTTTTTATTATGATATCTAACATTTCAATTACCTCACCTTATTTAAAGAATAATTTAGTTTCATCTAATATTATAAAAACCCGTCGAGTAGACTCAGTGAATCGCTTCACCAAGACCCTCACAGAACCTGGCTCGCTAAGACCCCCAGGGGGTCATGAACAAATTGTAAACAAAATTTGTTTTTCCTCTAAACTTTGCTCTAGCAAATACAAATAATGTTATAAAAATAACCCACAAATAAGTTCATTTAGCAATAAAACTGCAGGTTCATTAGTTCTAGTCTAATGTACATAAAAAAATAGCTAGTAAAAACAGTAATATAAAACAATATTGCTTTGTAACTGAAACTACTCATTTCTAATACGTCCCGCTTGACGTAAACTTATGCTCTCCCTTTAGATAGCAGTCAAAAAATTCAAGGCAGACCTTATTTATCGTCTTAAGGCAGTAATCGCTGTCGGTCGTTGATTTCTTCCCGTTGATTATGCGCGTCAGAAATGGGCTTTCAAGTGCCAAATCAGTTAGGGTTAAATGTCCGACGCCATTGATGTGAATATTAAACGCGGTTGCATTGGTATCGGAAAGCAGGGCAGAATTTTCTGCATATTGCGGCCGTTTGGAAAGAATATTCCATATCCCGTCCGAATAGTTTGTAATTTATTATACATTACTGATGTAGAAATATTAGTTGATATTAGCTGTGTTTGACTATTTATTCCTTTTACAAAATTATAGCTAATTCCAACTATCATTACTAACCCAACGATCTTAATCAATACTTTAAATGGCGAGCTTAAAACACTTACTACCATTTGTCGAGTTTCTTCTTTAATTCTTGATTTAGAATCATCTAAGTGATTCCACTTAACATATTCATGATAAGCATCTTTATCTTTCCTTTTTAGTTCTTTTAAGCTCTGTTTCATTTGTTTGTTAAAATTCTTTTGGACTTCATTCATTCAAATACCCTCCATATCAATAACTAAGATCCATAGGTGCTAAACTTCGTTAGCATTTCAAATAATATTTCCATCCACTCTCACTTCTTTCATGCTTTCTTATTTAATAATCTTTTTAGCTTATTTGACTTGCTTATAGTTTTAAATATATCAAGAACCTCATCGCCAATACACTCCACTGACTTATCCATATAATTTTTATCTACCAACTTATAAATGTAGCTATCCTGAAAATTCAAATCATATATTAAGTATTTATATTTAATATCTCCTGATTGATCAAAACCTAGAGATATAATTATATTAAGTATTTCATCATCGTATTCTTCATATGACATATAATTCCCTTCAGTATCTACAAGCGCAAGTGAAGTATAAATATGACTATCGTACCAACCATTAGCTATTAATAATCTCACCTCAAATTTCTTATAAAACCCTATTAAATAATCAATGTCATACTCCCCATTTTTGCCCTTCCTAGCCTCGACTATATCATCTATTGAAGCACTTTTATTTGTAGGGAAGTTTTCATCTTCCACAAATTTATACCCTAATTCCTGAATACTTTTATCATATTTCTCATATAAATTACACCAAAAATCAAATTCCACTTCAGCCTTTGCATATGGAACTACCTTTGTAACTTCAGCCATAATTTCAAGATTACCATCTCTCAATAAAAAATCTTTAATATCCATTGCGAGTCCCCCATCAACCTGATTTGTAATTTTCTTAACCAATTTACTATACTGTCTCAAAGTTTCTCTTATACTACTCAGAAATGGAGTATTCCCCACTCTTATACAAGCATCTAACCAATGTAATATGTCACTTGCAAAAGATATACAAGTGTATTCTATATTTTCATCTGTCCCAGTGCTATACTCGCTTGCTTCAGTTCCAAAGAGAGTCAAATAGTAAATCTTATATTCTTTGTAAGTTCTCTTACCATAATCTGAATATCTTTTTAATTGCCCCTCTTGATCCCTAGCATCAATTTTGATTTCAATTATAAGTAACTTTTCTTTATTTTCAATTACTAAATCCACTCTGCCTAATTCTTTAATATTTCTTTCCCTATCAACAACTATATTTTCAAAATTAAAGTCCTCAATTTGAAGCACTATTTCTATAAATAACTTCAAATATTCATATCCTTGATAATGGCTACCCTTAGGATTTAACAATTCATATAAGAAAGCAGAATGTGTTCTTACTTCTAATCTCTCCATATTTAGAATTGAAAATATATTAAATTTTTCTCCAGTTTGCTGTAGCAATTCTTCATGCTTATTATAAATGGTTTTTAACTGATTAATACTATTTTTCATATTTGATAGTGTCAAATCATCCATAAATATACTCCTCTATTATTTAAGTTTCCACAAACTATAATTCTACATTAATTTCCAATTTCCTCTATATAGTGTAACATTTTTGTCAATAAGTACTAATTCATGATTTGAAGCAATTAGAGAAAGCCTACCCAATAGATTAATCTATGAAATAAGCTTTTGCAGATATATATATATCTTACTCCTATGCTCTTTATACTTTTCTATTTCCCTATCGCTTTTTTTATTTCGTTCTTATTATCATTAAAGCCAATAAATACCTTCGCCCTAATGATTATTACAGGTACCATTACCCTGTTAAATTTCTCTTTCATTTCTTCGCTTATATCTTTATTGGCTATATCATATACTTGTCTATCCCTATTTATTCCAATCTATAAGGGGCAAAAAAAGGGACAAATTTATTTCATCACCTTATTTATTTTTAAACCTATTTAAAGCTTTTATATGACATTCCACACCTATAACAAATAAAAAAGTTGTCAACAATCTAAGACCGGTAGGGATACCACCTACTTTATCCTATAAGCCAACCATCTATAAAATTTTCCTACATTTTTAAAAGAAACTATATTGCAGAATAACTCAGTTAGTTTTCCAAACTTCCTATAAAAAAAATTAAATGATAAAAATGGAATCCATTGTTTTTTAGATTTTGGCAGTCTTTTCATTATATTTTTAAACGTGTACAACTCTTTATATATCCATAGATATCCATTATATAATTCTTCTGCTGTCATATTCTTGGGTTTATATACAACATGTGCAGTATTATAACTCGCCAAATTAAAATCTACTATTCTATTTTCTGCGAGTAACGCTTTGTATAACTTTGTGCCAGGGTAAGGGGTAAGTATATGGGAAGTTACAGTTTCTATTTTATTTTTAACTATCCATTCTAATGTACTCTTAAATATAGAGCCATCATCTTCATCTAATCCGAAAACAAAACTTGCATTTATCATTATTCCCCTTTTATGAACTTCATCTACAAGCTTCTCATATCTATTTACATTATTTTGCACTTTATGAACACTTTCTAATGCCTTACTATTTATACTTTCAAAACCTATAAAAAGACTTTGGCAACCAGCCTCCTTCATTTCATCCAATAATTCTGGCATGTTCACTATATTAGAAGTAACGGCTGCATTCCACTTTAATTTAAGAGGTTTTATTTCCTTCAATAATTTTTTTGTCCATTTGGGATTTCCAATAAAATTATCATCAATAAACATTATGTGTCTTGTTTTTAATGCATTTATGTCTTTAATTACATCGTCTACAGGTCTATTAATATAAGTTTTAAGTACATTTTTGCAACTATTATAGCAGAAATCACATTGAAAAGGACATCCCCTGCTTGTACTAATTATATTAGTATATAAGTATTTACTCTTATCAATTATGTCATAGTCAGGTGATACTATTTCTTTTCCAGCAATATTCTCCATATCATAATATATCTTCTTAAGTGAATTATTTTCTTTATCCTTAAGGATTTTTGTCCAAACTCTCTCAGCCATTCCCACACTTATTGCATCAAAACTATCAACAGTTCCCTCTGGATCTGCTGTTATATGTATACCTCCAGCAATTACTGTTACACCACGATTTTGGAACTCTTTTGATATTTCTACTGCTCTATTCATACCATCTACAGTAACAGTTATTGCCACCAAATCTACAGGTTCATTAAAATCTATCTTTTCAACATTTTCATTCTCAATAATAACTTCATGCTCTTTCGGCGTAAGATTTGCTATTGTTAATAAAGCGAGCGAGGGAGACATTCTTGTTTTTAATTTTGTATCCATCGGTCTTGGTAGCATTGCAGGTTGAATTAATTTAATCTTCATATATTACCTCCAGACAAAACCTGTCCAATTTATATAATGTCTTAATAATTTTCACTTTATTATCCTTGAGTATTTTCGTCACTTTTGTATTCTAAAATATCTCCAGGCTGACATTCTAAAGCCTTACAAATCCCCTCTAAAGTTGAGAATCGAATCCCCTTTGCCTTTCCATTTTTCAATATAGAAAGGTTAGCCATTGTTATTCCAACCCTCTCCGAAAGTTCTGTGACGCTCATTTTCCTTATAGCCAGCATCACATCAATATTGATTATAATTGCCATGTTATTCACCTCTCCTTAGATCGTTAAATCATTATCTGACTTTATATCAATAGCATCTTGTAAAAGCCTTTGAAGAACAGCAGCAAAGACTGCAATCGAAATTGACGCAAAAATAATGATAAGTGGGATTCCTACGAGACCTGGGGCATCGTCTGCATCCGCTAAGGGAAATACTAACGGCATGAGTACTGCATATATAATACTGATTGAGTTTGCACAGTATTTTATATACTTTAAAGCCTTTACAGATAATACCGAGAAAGCTTTGTTCTTGTCAATATAACTTAAAAGTTTTAAAGCCTGATATAGAGCAAATAAAAACGGTATCGCTGATATAAACACACCTATTAAAACGTATCGAAAAGAAGCATACTCTGGTTTCAATTCTGCCGTTTTCATTAGTAACGAAGGCAACCAAAATATACACAGGGCAAGAACCGGAATTCCAAGAAGAATAACAGCTAACTTTAAGAAATTTGTTGAATATTGTTTCATAAAAAGCACCTCACTAATTTATTGTTAATTTAATTTTAACACGCCTTTTATCGTTTTGCAATAAATAATTATTGTTTTTTATTATATTTTTATTGTTATATAAATATCCATTTAATTTTAAACGAAAATAAAAAGCATTCCTCATTCCACAGAAATGCTCTATAACTTTAAACTATTCAATTTAGAGTAACTTAACCAGCTTTCTTTCATTATATTATACAACGATAAATACAGATATGTCGCAGCAACACTTAATATTTTTATGAATGCCACGCTAATAGCAATAGGAGTTGGCTCAATAAGTATTGCTTTAAAAAAATATGGAGCAGCACAATTAAGACTAATGTTTACAAATACTATTTATGCAGCATTAGAAGTTTCTTCAACATTTACTTTTTTCTCAAAAGCCTTCCTGTTTCTAATATATACATACCAGTAAACAGCAGCCACAAAAACACCACCGCCAACTATGTTTCCCAGTGTTACTGGGATCAGATTTTTAATGAAAAATGTCTCCCAGTTCAAATGATTCAGTTTTTCTGGTGTTACACCCAACACAGCAGCAGCATCTACTAATGCCTTATTGCCCTTTGCCATGATACCTGCAGGGATATAATACATATTTGCTACACTATGCTCAAATCCCGATGTGATAAAAAGCCATATAGGAAAAAATATAGCGAATATTTTTCCTCCCAGGTCCTTAGAACCATAGGCCATCCATACGGCTAAGCACACAAGCCAGTTGCACATAATACCAAGGTAGAATGCTTGAACAAATGTTAGACTAACCTTATAAACCGCAGTCTTTATAGTTACTGCACCTAGCATATTTGCTCCACTGCTGAAGAGTCCTGACTTGTACATCATATATGCGATAAATAAGGAACCTACGAAGTTTCCAATGTAAACAAAAAACCAATTTTTTAACATTGCTTTTATACTCACTTTTTTGTCTAATACACCGGCAAGTATCATTGTATTACCTGTAAAAAGTTCTCCTCCCGCAATTAATACCAACATAAGTCCAGTTCCGAAAATAGAACCTGCAAGGACTTTCCCAAGTCCATAGGTCTCTGGCTTTGCAAAAAGGTTAAAGGCCGCCATATTTGAACCTTCAGCAGCAAAAGCAATAAATGCACCTGCTAAAATGCCTAATATAACCATGTTCACAATAGTCATTTCTGACTTTTTAATACCAGTTTGTATTGTTACTTTAGTGATTTCTGGCGGTGTTAAATAATTTTGTGTACTCATTTCAACTCTCCTTAAAAATATTCTATGCTATCAATAATTTCTCAACATAAATGTCTTATAACATTATTAGTTTAACTCAATTTAGAGTAACTTAATCAGCCCTTCTAACTCTTCAGATAAAACTTTTGCAAGCGTAAAATCAGTATCTTTTAAAGCCAATGCTATTTTTGTTTCAACTAATTTTTTCTTTTGTTCAATTTCTAAATAGTCTTTGTCAAAATGACTAGCATAAATCATCTTTCTAAATTTTCGCATACTCATTTTTCTAATTGTCTTATCTTCAATCATTAAAACAAAATCCATGCAGTTTACTATAGAGTAGAAATCATGAGAAATCATGAGAATCGCACCTTTATAGTTTTCTATGGCTTTTTCCAGTGCTATTTGTGAATAGGTGTCTAAATGACTTGTCGGTTCATCAAGAAGCAACATGTTTGCTTTACTAGCAGAAACTTTAGCCAATTGAAGTATATTTTTTTCTCCACCAGACAAAGACCCTATATTTTGATTAATGTATTCTTCTTCAAAACCATAGTCTGAAATATATGATTTAATCTCTTGATAAGTTTTAAAACCAGCCTCGAAGAACTCTTCAAGTATGGTATTAGTCTCATTTAGTGTTTTGCCTTGAATTTGAGATAAATAAGCCACTTCAACGTGTTCATTTATCTCGATAGATTCATGATTATTTTTAAATATTTCTTGGAGTAAAGTCGTTTTTCCGGTACCATTTGAACCGACAAGGGCTACTTTATCAGTAGATTTAATCTCAAAGTTAACATTTTCTAGAAGCATATCATCAAAGGCAACACTGTAATCATTAACTTTTAAAGCAATAGTTTCGACCATTTCATTATCGGTAACTAAACTGATATTCGGTTGTTTAATATCTACAAATGGCGCTTTAATTCTACTCTTTTCTAATCTTTCTTGAATTTTAACTCTAGCATTTAGAGATTTTCCTTTAGAAGATTGATCATACTCAGTAGCGATAAATCTTAGTTTTTTTATTAACTTCTCGTTTCTCTCAAGTTCTTCATTATCATCAATAGCTAGTTCTTGTAACTCAATTTTAGTTTGAAGTAGTGAGAAGTTATAATCAATATAGCTTCCATCAAACTCTTGGAGCTCCATGTTTTCAAGGTGTAGAATTTTGTTAAAACAATGATTCAATATATATCTGTTGTGCGTAATAATTAACATTGTTCCTTTGTGTGAATTAATTAGATTTTTAAGAGCATTAAGGTTTTCAAAGTCTAAAAAAACATCGGGTTCATCCATAATCATTAAGTCTGGACTATTTAGCATTTCCTTAATTACTTGAATAAGCTTAAATTCCCCACCACTAAGTTCAGATATCATTAGATCTTTATACTTGATTAAGTTTGCAAGATTTAGGTTTTTATTAATGTTGTTTTCGAAATCATCCCCATTAATTGCATCAAATGCGTCTAAAGTTTGTTGATACTTTTCTAGTAAAGAATCAATATCCGAAGATGTTTCCATTTCAGTACAAATGGATGTTATTTCATTTTGTAGTTTAATAAATTCTTCCCCTATATATTGGAAAACTGTAATATCTTTTATTTTGTCTACTTGTGAGAATTGACTTACATACCCAATACTACAATTTGGGTCCATCTCTAACTTACCATCGAACATATATTTTTCTGGATCCATAATTATATCTATCAGTGTACTTTTACCGCTGCCATTTGTTCCTATAAAAGCACAATGTTGACCATCTTCTAATGTAAATGAAATGTTATTATATAGTTCCTTTTGCGGAAATGAGTAGGACAAGTTCTCAAATTTTATCATATTATTACCTCTCTTTATCACTAAAAAAGAGCCTATAAAAATAAGCTCTTCAATATATTCTTTTCTCAATTGCAATTTTACACTTAATTTTTATATAGTAAAGACATTTTACTGAGTTTACCATTGATAGCATAACACTTTTTACGAATAAGTTCAATCTGCATTAATTTCCAGCATAATCTTCTTTTGCTGACTAATAATTCTTCTTATACTTTTATCCGAAAGATAGTATCGCTTAGCTAAATCTAAAATTTCAGCACCTTTTATATATTTTAAATGAATTTCCGCATTTCTTTTTTTCAAAGTATCTCTTGAGCCGCTTTGTTCTCCCCATTTCTTTTGTTTTTCTTCTTTTCTGGGTATATACAAATATTCTCCATCCACAAATTCTTGAATAACCTTTACTATATCACTTGGCAAAACATTGTATGCATTACTATATTTCATATCTTTACTCCTCCAAAAAATTATTTTTTGTTGAAGCAAAGACCAAAAAAACTGTTACAAAGCTAAGTTTGCAACAGTTTCCATTCTTATATAAAGAAATGAACGTATGAAATCATCTATTAAACCGACTAATGCTGAATAATTGCGCACTAACTAAAGCCCTTTAACGTAAATCAAAAAGAACTTAGCAAGACCATATAATTCAACATCAGCTATTTTAACAAATTAATCTCCAAGCAAAGCATAGCCGATTTAGTTCTTATGGCCTTCGCAAGGAGTATCTTTAGATCCTAATTCATTTTTGTAAATCATACTGTTCACACCTTTCATAAATACTAACTTCTAATTATATTAAGAAACAATATTTATATTATACAATCTTTTTTTAAAGATTTCAATTGAAATCATAAAATCTAGGGTGAAAAGCTTCTATGCTCATAATCATTACAGAATTATTTATTAGATTGAATGTTTATTTTAAACTATGTTATGATTTCATTGTGCCAATAAAATGGAAGTTGTCCTTTTTAATTTAAAACAAGGTTCAAAAGAAAATCATTGTGAATATGAAGTACATTTTGAATAAGGATGATTATTGTTATCTTCATTTGGAGTAATAATAGTCATCTTTTTACATGCGGTCTGATGGTAAAATGAGCCTGTAAGTAATATTTCTTACAGGAATAATAAAAATAAATTTTTAGAAAAGAGGTACTTGATTTTATGAAAGTTTTTATTAAAAAACATGAGTATAACTATATAAGAAAGCGCTTATATGATTTAGATAATGCTTTCAGGGTTTGTTTAGATCCTAATATTATTGAAGTTACTAAAGCATATAAACACCAGCAAATATTAAATATTTTCACAAATTTATCCGAGGAAGAAAAAGAAATACTTGATATTAGTAAGATAACCACCCCCGTTCATATCGATAAGTATTTAGCTAAATTGAATGAATATGTATATGGAATGCCAAACATTACAAATGCACAAATTTGTAGATTGTTTAAAAAGGAAAAGAAACTTAAATTACCAAGCCTAAATGCACAGGATTCAAAGAATGTTTATTTAGGTTGGATTGATAAATCCGCCAAAAAACTATTTATTGCTCATAATATAGATGGTAAACTTATAGGTATGGTATGTAGAACTTCAAGTTACGGTGCCAATAACGCTCATAGATGTGTGCTTTGCAATCATTCAGCTGGCGAAAATGAAGTAGACTTTGTTTCACCTATCTGCAAAACAACTGGAGAAGGTGCCTATAGGTCAATAGGATTTGATCTATGTTTAGATAGCAAAAAGTGTAACGAACGAATTGTAGCAATCGAAAAGCTTGAGAAAATTTTAAAGGATGTTAACAATATAAAGTGATTGCTACCGATGAAAAAAAGTTGGTGGTGCTATTTTTGTTCCTATGTGATAAAAAAGTGCGTACTTACAATTTAAATACACTGTGTTAAAATCATACATAGACAATGATAAGAAAGTTAAGAAAAATAACTAAGTGTACAAACAAGTACACTAGATATATGAAGGAGATTAAGAAAATGGATTTTATAACTGTAACTGAAGAAAAATGTATTAAATGCGAACTATGTATTAAGGAATGTCCAACATTTGTTCTAAAGATGGGAGAAAAGGTTCCAGAAGAAGTAGCAAATACCACTTGCATTGCCTGTGGACATTGCGTTGCTATATGCCCTAGTGGAGCTATAGATAATAAAAAAACACCGCTTTCAAAGCAAATAGATGGGAAAGAGTTTCCTAAACTAAATGCAGAGCAGGCGGAGCATTTTCTAAGGTCACGTCGTTCTATAAGAAATTATCAAAACAAGTCTGTATCACGAGAGGAATTAACAAAATTAGTTGATATTGCAAGGTTAGCACCTACTGCAAGTAATAGTCAAGGTATATCATTTGTGGTAGTTGAGGACAAGCAATTAGTTGAAAAAGCTATTGAACTTATAATTGAAATGTTGGAAAAATCCCCATTAAATGCTGCATTCAAAGGATTAATTAGTGTTTACAGGGAAACCGGAGCTGACCCAATTTTGCGTGGTGCCCCAAATTTAATTATGACTACTGCGGACAAAGACTTTTCCGGTGGAAGGGGTAATTCTATTTCTTCTTTGACTTATCTAGAACTATTTGCACCATCACTAGGACTTGGAACTTGTTGGGCTGGATATTTTGAGTATTGTGCATCCCTTAAGGGTTCACCACTGCTTAAATTATTTAATATTCCAGAAGGAAAAACGATAACAGCTGCTGTTATGGTTGGATATCCTAAGTATAGCTATAAGAGGTTAGTAGATAGAAATCCATTAGAGGTCACTTATCTATAATTTTATATAGCAAATTCGCTTCGCTCATAAAAACCCCCGGCAGACTGTTATATTCATGATTACAAGAAAAGTATAGAAGGATTTACTTTGCCGAAGCACTACCTTAGTAGTTGCTTCGGCATGATTTTTAAGCAAGTAGCAAAGTCGTTTCACTCATAATCCAATTATTCATCAGTTCCTTTTGTAGTTTTACTATTCTATATCAGTGTCACTATCCAACATAAAATAGGAGCAACAACAATTGCAGGTAGATAATTTGCCACCTTAATTAACGATAGAAATGATAAGTATTAGAGTGTTTTCCCCCTTTAGTGTTCCTGATATTCCAATATAAACGGTGCATAAGCCTATTACAATCATAACTGCATCAGTAAATCTTTGAGCAATTCCTTTCTTAAACAGCAGACCAATAAGGCTACCTATGATAACTGCCATTGCATTAACTATTACACCTATCATTTTGTATTCCTCCTTCTTAAGTAATTTAACAATTCATATAAGAAAGCAGAATGTGTTGTTACTTCTAATCTCTCCATATTTAACCCTCAACTAAAATTAATTAATTGACGGTTTTACTGAGACAATTAAGCTAAACTCATATTTCAATTAAGTAATTTAATTTTTGTCGCTATTCCTAAATAATTCTTTAAATCGCTTCACAGCATATTTACCGATATCACTTAACCATTTCCACACATTATCAAGGGGCTGCTTTTTTCGTAAATAAATCTTGATAATCAATAAAAGAATGAACAACACAAATCCTACAATTACAAACACAACCGCAACAGGATTTTCTTTATACATTGCACTGCCAAAAAGTTGTGCAGTTGCCGCATATCTTGTAAGATAGTTGTTTGCAGGTGAAGGCAATTCTACCATTGTAACTGATTTTATATCGCCAACTTTTGCTATCATATAATGGTAATCGCTGTTTTTAGTTAAGAGTTCTGCACCTGCCCCACCTGAAATCAGATATCGCACTCCGCCCTTTGTATATTCCAAATAGCTATGAATATGGGATAAGTAAACTGTGTCTACATGGTATTTACTCATGAGGCTTTCAAACTTTGCCGCTTCTTGTGGATCTTGGAAGCCATGCTCCATATCCTTAGTTTCATTATAATTGTTTAATTTTTGTTCTAACCAATTATCTCCACTTTTAACCGCATTAATATAATTCGGAATTTCATTGGGAGTTGTGCCGCTTCTTGGATCATGCGGAGGAATATGTGTAGTCACAAAAATCCGTTTACCCTGTGACTTTTTTAAATCCTTTTCCAGCCATGTATATTGTTGGTTTGAAATAGCCTGCTTTTCAGACCATCCAGGAGATGAATCCATAAATACAAAATGGCTGTCTTCTATATCAAAAGAATAATATTCTGGGCCATACAGCATATTATAAGTATCACGCCCATTGCCGCGAATATCATGATTTCCGAGAGTGGTACAAAGAGTAGTAGAGATTTTTGACACCATTTGGTCAAACAGTCTGTATTGGTTCGGTTTTCCACTGAATACAAGATCACCGTTATCTATGACAAATATAGGATTTTTGCCATTTACCTGCTGAATAATATTATCAAATGTATCGTATCCATCCCTATTATCTCCGAGAATGATATATTTATATTTACCTGTGCTGTCACTTGATTGTAACGGTTCAATCTTTATGGTTTTCCCAGAGCTTACCACAATACCTAACTTTAATGTATTGACTGTCACTTTCGTCATTGACAGATTGTTGCCTGTAATGCTCTTTGCGTAAAAATCAGGGTTTATATTTTCAATAAATAATGAAATAGTTGCATCAATATTTCCCTTTATTGTTACTTTAGGCATGGGTGATAGTGCCCTGATCACAATGTTTTCAGTATCGTCTTTTCCCTTTTGAATACCCTTCACAAAACCTCCGTAAACAGTGACCTGTGCATTCTTGGTTTGATAAGTTGAAGAGGAGTCATCGGGATTGAACTGAAGCGGCACGCTGACAAAGTCTCTGCTGATTTTGTAGCTATTTTTGGCATTGTATATGAATGCACCAGCTCCAGTAACAAGGCATATACATAAGACAATTATTGTTAAGTTGATAATTTTCCTTATTTTCATAATTACACCTCTTACTTGATTTTTGACATTTTCAAATGTTTGTATTCTAAAATTATCATAACAACTATTGCTATATCTATGATGACCATCATGAGCATAAGCACTGATAGACTATGCATATAACTATACATTTCATATGCAATGAAGAGCGCGAACACAACCACTGCAAAAGGATATGCCCACATTTTTTTCGTAAGCAACAGCCAAATTACTACCAGCTTAGTTGTACCATGCAGCAACATATAGGCTGCAACCGAATGTTGTGTGCTGATTGAAAAGTTTTGACCCATAGTAATAAAGTAATTCATTACTATATCCCTTGGATCTTCTCTCAGTTCTGGAAGCGCAATAAGCTTTATAAGGCGGTTAAGCCACTCATGATTCAGAACAATCATAATAAAGCCTCCAATAACTTCAATCAGCGCATTTACAGCTTTAAAGATCAATCCACCATAAAAACCGATGTTTATAATATTATCCTTGTTTAGTGATTTTTTCATAAGTTTCTCCTTACCTTGAATTGAGGTCACCGCATAGTAATCATAATTACATCTATGATTACATTTTTAAAATTCAAATTAAAAAAATAATTTTGTCATTTTATTGGTTCTATCTTACAAATGTGATGCAATACTTTAATACCTCATTAGTTTTACATAATTATACCATTAAATTCAAAACTCAACTAATGATATTTATCCTTTATTCATTTATCTTCTTCATATTTTCCCCACAATTGCAGTCTATAATATAATTATATTAAAAGAGTAAATATAATAATTCACTTTCAAATAATTCAGCATTAAATATATTAAATGATAGATATGCTAAAGGTGAAATTGATGAGGAAGAATATACTAAAAGGGAAATAATTTTAAATCAGAAAAACTAGGGTGTTCATCCTAGTTTTTCTA
>Ga0209123_1001247_pt1 | contig 26112 bp, 23 predicted proteins | sample BarGraIncu00431A_FD_184500 | JGI IMG/M metagenome (GOLD analysis project Ga0209123, IMG submission 184500) | Arctic peat soil microbial communities from Barrow, Alaska, USA - Barrow Graham LP Incubations 004-31A (SPAdes) (version 2) | ecosystem: Environmental > Terrestrial > Soil > Wetlands >...
CCTTGTTAGGTTGCTCCTCAGCAGAGCCTAACTCCGCTTGAATATGATAGAACAAAGATAAAATTAAATGTAAAGCAATTACAGGATTTATAAACAAAAACTGTAAACAAATTTCAGGACGATACAAGTTGTAAGTAATAGTATTATAAAAGTGCAAGGTGCAATAATGAATATATCTCCTTTTATGAGTAAATCCTAGAACTTGGATGATCTTCCCTTTTTAAGGGAAGTACCCGCCAGCTGGCGGAGGAAGGGTTGAAGTGTAAGTAAGAAAAATAGAACGCACAAAATCAGAATAGTTTGATTTTGTGCGTTTATGCTGCTACTGATTTTTGATTCTATTCTTCTTGCTCAAACTTGCTTAATTCATCAAGAAACTTATTTGTATTTTTTATCTTCTTTTCATACAAGTTTTTATATCCCCAAATAGTTACGGGATATCCTAATATCAAACCTAAAACGACTCCTAATATAAACCGTGTTGGATGTTCGTATATATCAAAGTTACGCAGAGCTATTCCAAGAATTGGTGACACTGAAATGGCAAAAAACGGAATCGAATACAACTCAAACTTCTTATATTTCTGATACTTATGGTTAAATATATTGATAGATTTTTGAAGTTCAACAATTGGAGAACCATAATATTCGATATTGGACAAAAGTTTTATTTTAGAGACTGAATTATAAACCCAAATTGCAACTATAATACTTGTTATTATCCCGGGGATTAAAAATTTAAGCTCATAAGAATATCTAATTGTTGCAGATGCAATAAACAAGAGAAAAATAGTGCAACCGGTAACAGAAATAAACTCGGAGGTGAGAGGAGCGTTCATCTCTTTTTTAGACTTTTCCAAATTCATTTTTCGCAAAAGCTCTTCGTTGAGCTTCAAGTTTTGAGTAAGCTTTTTGTCATATCGTGCCCAGACACCTTTTAGTTCTTCTAGTTCCATGATTTTGAGTTTTTAATTGTTGCTAAATTGTTCTTTAAGGAATTTCTTGATTCTGCTTATTTTTGTAGCTACATTTGTTTCTGAAATTCCTAGAACTTCTGCAATGTCTTTCTGTTTATTGTTGTCGAGATAAAGCAGTATAAGTGCTTTGTCCATTTCGTTTAATTTTTCAATAAATTGATAAAGCATTGCAATGTTCTCGTCCTGTTCAGGAACATACTCGAAATCGGATAGGGATATTATTGATGCATCAATACTTATTTTGTTGTCATTGTGTTTGCTGTCATTCCGATAAAATGTTATTGCCGTATTCAATGCAATTCTGTAAATCCATGTCGATAGTTTAACGCGTCCGTCAAATCTAGAAAATGAATTCCATAATTGGATTAGAATCTCTTGCTGTAAATCCTTTCTGTTGTCGGCATCTTTACAGTAAGAATAACAAATCTTGTAAATCAGATTTTGATTGTCTCTAATGACTGAAATAAATTTATCCTTTTCCACTTTGTGTATTTAATGTTTCTATATTATTCGCAGAAAAGGGTGAAATATCACAGAGTTAGTGAAATATTTTTATTGAAAGGATGTTTTTTATCTTTCTGTGTGGCTTGTTCCTTTTTTTTAGCTCCTCAAATGTACATACTTAAACTAACTTGCCCAATAAATCCTCCAACTATTTATTTACAATCAGTAAAATAGTCAATTACACAAAATACACTTTATCTCCAACTTAGAAGTCAGTTTAATCTCTTCCTCACCTAAAAACCTATGAATGATGTAAGTTTTAGAAAGAAATGTGTAACAAAGGAGGTCGTTTTGTGCCGTATTTTTGTAAACATAGAAAGCAAGCACTTTTTATCGAATGATAAACTAAAACCGAATGATGAATGGATATGATGATAGTGCGGTGATGGGATTCGGATACTGGTTGGGCTGGCTGGTTGGTCTTATCTTCTTGGCAATAATTATTGTATTAATCGTAAGAATTATAATGCAAAAGTATAAACTAAAAAAGTAGGACAAGAAAGGAAGTTCACTAGCTGACAATTCTGAGCGAAATTTATGCCCAGTAGTTTAACTAACGTAAGGAGTTGACGATTCACCAACATAGAACCTGTGAATTATGTAACTTTTTGAAAGAAAAGTGTAACAAAGTAGGTAGTACAATGTCGTATTTTTGTAATCATAGAAAGTCAACGTTTTAGTATAGAATAATCAACTAATAACAAAAGTGAACGGGTATGATGACAGTGCGGTAATGGGATTCGGATACTGGTTGGGCTGGCTGGTTGGTCTTATCTTCTTGGCAATAATTATTGTCTTAATCGTAAGAATTATAACGCAAAAGTATAAACTAAAGAGATCGGACAAGAAAGGAAGTTTACTAGCTGACAATTCTGAGCGAAAGGCCTAAAAGCAAGAATAGACCGACTCCGTGAAGTCAGCCTATTGATTGCTCATAAATGAGGAAAGGATCTATTTTTTCGAATCGGTAGCTCTTTGTAGTGCACCACCCATCATAACGGTAGGTAATACAGATGCAGTAAGGTTCGAATCGTGAAAATTGGTACTCCAACCAACTACTGTTCCACAGTTGTTGGCATTCCACATATCGTTCAACACGCCGTTTTTATTGGTGTAGTTTACTGCGTTGTTCGAAATAGTGATATTGTAGGTAGAAATATTGTATTGTTTGTAAGCCGAAAGACCGACATTGCTAAATGGTAATTTAGCCGAATAAATTTTGTTGTTACTTATTTCGATGTCATGTCCGCTTGAAACCGTTAGTCCGTATTGACCGGGGTTAACCAGAATATTATTTTTTACAAGTACATATGAACCACCTAAATCGCCCGACATAATGCCACCGCCTGAACCAGAAGGGCCACCGCCACGTATCTTGTTTCCGATAATTTGGATAGGACTGCCTGCCGCACCGTTCGATCTGCAAAGACTGATCGCATCTTCAGGATAGCTTTGTCCTAAAATATTTTCGCCTACGTTGTAGCTAATGCTGGAGCCTGCACCGTTAACATCGCCAAATTGTACCAATTGTCCACGTGGTATTGGGCCTTGAACATTTTTAATATCGTTGTATAGCACTTTGATGGCACTACCAATGTCGGCTACTACACCGCTTTCTACATATTCCATCGAGCAATCTCTAACAGTGATGTTGGTACAACGCGATAGAAAAACACCTTCGCCTTTCGATGGGCCTAATTTACAATATTGGATGGTGATGTTCGAACAATTGGACAGTTTGATACAATGTCCGCTCGGGTTTTTTATTTCTAAATAGCTGATGGTCATGTTGCTTTTGCCATCTAGTATAATTGGAGCCGAAAGTATGTAAGGCGATCCATTTGTTGCAGCTGCTTGTGTGATGGTTACTTTCTGAGCAGTTGCGTACGTTGCCGAAACGGTTACTACTGCCGAGCGTGTTACGTTTTGAGGGTTTGCGGCTGCCTTTACGGTCATAGTACCGTTGTTCGAACCGGATGGGCTACTTACTGTTACCCATGTTTGATCGCTGCTTGCGGCCCAGCTGGTATTGGAACTTATGTTGAAGCTGGCTGTGCTGGCTGCTGTCTCTGCAATATTTAGTGTGCTTGTTGAAATAGTTAATGTCGATTCGGTAATTGTTGAATCCTGACATGAGAAGCCTAAGATGGACAGAAGAACGATTGTTGTTAATAAAAGAAGCTTGTTCATACTTGTTTTTTGTTTTGAAAGATAGTGACGCAGATTCCAAAATATGGAAAAATCCATTGTTGTTTTGTCTGAGTCAAAGTAACGGACAAAATCGTAGCGAATTGTGGAGTGATTTTGTGTGGCAAATAATGTGTCTTTTGTAGTGATAAATGCTACAAAAGCATTTTTGTGTTCGGAAGTCAAATACAGGTGAGGGTTTTAAAGTTGATGTTGCAATTTTCTGTCATTGAAAATTGTAAGTTTCATGTGGTGAATGATTTATTGGCGGTATGTGCTTTGCTGTTTTCGAGATAGGTGGTGAGTAATTGAAACGATCCGTTTGTGAAGCAGAAATGTGGTGTGGCAATAAATGCTACAATTTAGTTTGATTTAAGCGTAGATTGATGCATTTTACAATAATGAATTGATTACAATTTCACTTAATCGACGGTATATTTAAATATTATTCACACAAAACTACACATATATTAGCATTTTTTAGCTAACTCAATAAAACTTTTTCATTGCATCTATTTTGAATTTGGATAAACTATGACAAATGAATTTTAAAATTAAACTTTATGTCATAAATATATCAACATAAAAATTACTTAAAACGCAATATTTTAGATAATTAGCAAATTTAATGCGAGAAAATAATTTTCTATGCAGTGTTTTTTTGTGCCCGAAAACTGTTGTTTTCGTCTCGTCAAAATAGATATAGAGTAGGGTTTAAAATCTGAATATTTGATTAAATCACAAACGAGTTCTGATTTTTGTCTGTTATTTTTTGCGATTTTGCTGTGTAGTGAGGGAGGGATTAGATGGAATATTCTTGCTTCTATATCTGAAATGATAGTTATTGTCCGATAGAAATTCAGATAAAAAAAACGCCCAACTTCAGGATAATCCTAAAGTTGGGCGCACTACTATATGAAGTTCGAAATTATTTGGAGACTGTTTTGTTCTTAAAAGTCGACACATCTACCACATCCTGATTGTCGTTATCAAAGGTAATGGCTACGCTGTCGCCAATACTTGTAACTGGGAAGTCGTTGGATATTTGCGATGAGCCAATAAATACTTTCGGTAAGTTTCGGAGGGTGAAATAATAGTAGGTATTACCATTTTTCACATCACCATTGATACGACTAACAACCGACTGTATTACTTTTTTCTCGGTTTTACTTTTGGCATTAATCTTATTACCCGACATATTAAAGGCATTTTTGTAAGCCATCAATGCTTCGCGCAAAGTGTTCCCTACACCCACTATGGTGTAGTCTTCAATTGCCACCATGGCGTACATTTTTACTAATCCACCATTATCTTTTAGCGTGATAACATAGGTTGGGATATTGTTGATGTTGTATGGAATGGGTAGCGAAGCAGAGAACCCTTTTTCCTGCACTTTACCGGTGGCGGATTTTTGTGCTGCATATTCTGTAGCACCACTCTGTCTGTACCAAATGGCTTTTTTGGAGCGAGTATTCACCAACACAAAACCAACTGTCGATTCGTCAGCACCTACCGAAGTAAGTCCGGTGTACCAATACGCCTCATTATCGTCGCCATATACCAACGAAACTTGTTCGGTGATTTTCAGTTTGTTTTCGTTCGAAAAGTTCCAGTAGCCTTTTACATATTCGCCCCAGTCGTTGAGCTGCTTTTCCACAAAACTGGCCGGTTGTACGCGGTCAACCCATTTTGGCACATTGCTTAAGGTGTATTCTTTAATCTCACCCGTTTCTGCATTTACAATTACCACACCTTGTGCTTCTTCACCACCAAAACCGATGGTTTTTTTGTATTTTGTAACTACCCAATAAGGAATTCCGGTATCATCAATTTCGAAAGAATAATCGGTCAATCCTACGTTCCAATAACCATTGAAGTAAAGGTAACGTTCCAGATTATCGAAAAAATAAGCTTCCGATTGGTATTTTACATGTATTTTCTTGCCACCTGCTTCTTGTACCAATTTTACATCGCGCTCATTGCAGGCATTTACCATCACATAACCGGGAGTTCCTTCAATGTTCTTTTGCCATTTAAAAAAGCCTGAATGTAGGAGTGGAGCCACCCAATAAAGACCGTCGCCTACCTTTTGGATATTGAACGTACCCAACGTAACCTGACTACCCAAAGCGGATTGTGAACCAAGTACTTTATCGCCCAACAGTTCGGCCAATGATTGATCTACAACCCGAATTTTCTCGATAGAGATAGGCAACATATGATTAGAAAGTTCTTTTCCTGTTTCAATTTTTCCAATCAGGCCTCGGTATTTCTCTGTTCTGAAAACAGCCCAGGTAGTTACTGCCGGAACAACGGTAATGTATAAAAACAAAATACCTAAAAGCATAGCGGGAATCTTAGCCGATTTGAGTTTTGGTAATTGTTGTTGACCGTTAACCTGGTTACCCAGTGTTTGTATGCTTGCCAAATTGTCGAGTACTATCCACACCACAATGAGGAACATAATAAGGATCGGAAAGCTCAAAAAACGAAAATTCAGTACCGGCATGTACATATAAACAATTACAACTGCTGCCAAAAGTAATACCAAGATATTTCTAATTTTACTCATAAGGGGATGTTTAAAAATGTTTATAATTCAATTTGTGTTTTAAATAATTGCTTGTTTTTTACTGTCGCAATAATGCAATGCTAATAACCAATGAGCTAATTTTTAATCTAGAATTCCGAAGTGAAATGGAATCGTATTTTTTTGAAATCGTTTTGAGCCATTTGTAATACATAACCTGAGTCGGCAAGAAACACATCGCGTCCTTCTTTGTCTTTAGCCATGTATTGAGCTTTCCGTTTCTTGAAATTTTCCAGTTCTTCGGCATCGTCACTCTCTACCCAACAAGCTTTGTACAATGAGATAGGATCCCAACGACATTGCGCATTGTATTCATGCAGCAAGCGGTATTGAATAACCTCAAATTGAAGTTGACCTACCGTTCCGATAATCTTACGGCCGTTGTACTGATTGGTAAATAATTGTGCAACACCTTCGTCCATCAATTGATTAACACCCTTTTCCAATTGTTTTGTTTTCATTGGATCGGCATTTTCAATGTATTTAAACATCTCGGGCGAGAAGCTAGGAATACCTTTAAAATGTAGCGATTCGCCGCCTGTCAAAGTGTCCCCGATTTTGAAGTTCCCTGTGTCGGGTAGACCTACAATATCGCCGGCATAGGCTTCGTCGACCGTTTCTTTTTTCTGCGCCATAAATGCCGTAGGGCTTGAGAAACGCATCATTTTTCCATGACGAACATGCTTGTAGTTGACGTTACGTTCAAATTTGCCGGAGCAAATTTTCACAAAAGCAATACAGCTGCGGTGATTTGGATCCATATTGGCATGAATCTTAAAGATAAAGCCAGAAAAGGCCTCTTCGTATGGATCAATTTCACGTTCTTGTGTATGTATTGGTCGGGGAGAAGGAGCGATTTCCACAAAGCAGTCGAGCAATTCTCTCACGCCGAAGTTATTTAGCGCACTACCAAAGAAAACAGGTGCCAATTGACCGGCCAGGTATTTTTCGATATCAAACTCAGAATAAACACCGTTGATCAACTCCATATCTTCGCGAAGTTTTTCGGCATCATGTTTGCCCACGTAGTTTTCCAATTCGGGACTGTTGATGTCCGAAAATGCTACCGATTCGCTGATGGATTGTTTGCTGGGAGTAAAAAGATCCAGACTTTGTTTGTGGATATTGTACACGCCTTTGAACGAAAATCCCTGATTGATAGGCCAGCTAAGCGGACGTACATTGATGCCTAGTTCTGCTTCCAATTCGTCTAGCAAGTCGAAGGCATCTTTTCCTTCGCGATCCATTTTGTTTACGAAAATCATTACCGGCGTGTTGCGCATGCGACATACTTCCATCAGTTTTCGCGTTTGGGCTTCAACCCCTTTGGCGGTATCTACCACAATGATTACGCTGTCGACAGCTGTAAGCGTGCGATAGGTGTCTTCGGCAAAATCCTGGTGACCGGGAGTATCCAGAATATTGATTTTATAATCGCGGTACTCGAAACCCATTACTGATGTAGCCACCGAAATACCACGTTGTTTTTCAATTTCCATCCAGTCGGAGGTAGCTGTCTTTTTTATTTTGTTCGATTTTACGGCACCGGCCACATGAATTGCACCACCAAAAAGCAAAAGTTTTTCGGTAAGGGTTGTTTTTCCCGCATCGGGGTGACTGATAATGGCAAATGTACGGCGACGTTTAATTTCGGAATGTAAGCTCATTTGTTGTAGGTAGTGAGTAATCTGTAGTTATTATTTTGAGGTGCAAAGGTACATTTTTTGAGTTGAATAGCCAATAGATAAACTAAGCTTGTGAAAATGTACCGAAGAGTTGCTCTATAACCAATAAAAGTCGACTTGATAGCCGACTTTTATTGGTTAATATGATGGGTACTGGTACTTTTTATAATTTATACCCGAATGAAATCACTATGTTGTTTAATGTAGTTTTTACGCTTCCAGCTTCCGCTTTATCTGCTAATGTGCTTGAATTGTATGGGTAAAAATCCTCTTTGATATTTTTGTTCGTAAATGCCACATCGACCGACCATTTCTCTGTGTGGTATCCAACACCTATTGATTCGAAAAGTGTAGAATTTCCTAAAAAGTATTGTGTGTCTACTCTTTTATTATTCACTTCTCCTATGTATTCTGAAGCTCCTTTCTTTGTTGGACTGCAACTGTATGCTAAACCAGCTCTTGCGGTAATGTTTTCATTGATATTAAACTCGCCGCCGACTTTAATAGTGTACATATTACTTATGTTTCTTTTCATTGCCTGATTTTCATGCATGTAATAGTCTATTCCACCATCTTTACTTAATAGTTTAGCACGAGAGTTTAGACCATAGTCAAATTGTGCGCTAATCAGTCCTCTGGTGTCAACTAAATACGCAGTACTTAGACTAAATTGCAGAAGGTTTTGAAGTTTATAATTTACGGTTGCTAGTGGTGTTTCTGGTGTCGGCGAAGTTGTTGCTCCTCTGTCAAAGTTCATATTACCACTTGATTTGTCAGCTAAGGTATAAACGGTTGGAGATTTTACGGATAGTCCCACTCTCAAATAATCGGTAGGGTTAATAATAGCTCCTATATTTATGCTAATCCCGGTTCCTTTGGAATTGATGCTGTCATTCAAACGCATAGTTCCGCTAATTGCATATTTTTCGGTGTATTTGCCTACAGCAGTGTAATTGATGGTTTGAAAATTTACTGTTGCACCAAGATGTATGAAATTCTCATACGTTCCGGCCCAACCAAGTGAGTATTGATCAATCGCACCTTTCTCTTTGATATAATACGATGGTTTAATTGATTCTGATGGTGTTAGAATACTTGACCAAGGATTAGTGTTCTTTTTTTCAATCAGTCCGGTTTTATTTGCTAAATCTAATATCCAAGGATTGTTGCCGAATGTACTGCCTGTTCCGTCAAATCCAATAGTGTTTCTGGCTAAGTCTTCCAGATAAACAGAAATGGAACTTTGTACATTGTTGGCATTAATGTCACTTCCAACATACATACTGCGATTGAAATCCTTTAACCGGTTGTAGCTAAATGAGAAATTATTGCTAAACGAACTTCCTCGTTTTCTTTTCTTATCTTTTTTGTCTTTTGTTTGTTTCTTTAATGATGACGGCACCAAAACAAATGAGAAGTTATTCAACCCAATGTTAGAATGTGAAAAGAATCCTGTGCCACTATACCAATTTGAGTTTGATTTTTGCAGTAGCATCTTACCCGTTACCATAAGTTCGGAATGTGCGTAAAGACCCATACCGGCCGGATTATCTTTAATGGCTGTGGCATCACTCCCAACTGCCCCCATTGCACCTGCCATACCCATATACCTTGCGGTTCCGCTAATATCTGTTTGTAGGAGTTTTGATGCGTCAAATTCTGTTTGAGCCATTGACAATGAGCTATAAATAATTACAGCCAAAATGGTTATACATTTTTTCATTTTCTGAGTTTAAAATTGCTTAGAATGCAAAAATAGATAAAAAACTTTGTTTAACCAAACACTATTCGATATGGCTCAAAAAAAAGCCTCCGTTTCTGTAACGGAGGCTTAAGTTTTAAAATTTAAATCCTAGTGTGACCAGTATATTATCGGTTTTAGTCGTCAGCGTAGCAGGTGTTACCGCCAGGTTGCTTGATAACAAATTTGAATTATACGGCATAAATGTTTGATCCAGATTTTTATGAACGTAAGCACAATCGATAAACCAGCCGGCTTCTCTATATCCAAAGCCTGCAGTCAGGTAATTTGTACCATTGTGTAAGAAATATTCGGTATCGGTGCGTGTTGTGTTCAGAACCATTATTTTTCCACCATCTGCTTTCGTGGCGCTGCTTGAATTAGCAAATCCGGCACGAAGCGAAAAGTTATCGGTCACTTTATATTCTCCACCAATTTTTATAGTATGGACGTTATTTAAAGTGTTTGGTATTCTTGCATTATCCTCGGTATAGAGTTGAGTATTCCCTTTTTCGTCCATAAACTTCGTTCCGGTATAATTGCTATAGTCGTATTCTACGCTAATAATACCTTTCTTGTCAATTACAGCGGCAGCACTTGCATTTATTTGCATTGGCCCCTGAATTTTAAAATTGTTGTATCCATCGGTTGGGGTAGATACCGAACCTCTGCTTTGAGTATCGAAGTTTAATGTAGATTGGTAATTGTCTTCCAACGAATACACTGTAGGTGTATGTAAAGCTAATCCAAAACGTAAATAATCGGTAGGGCGTACGATAGCCCCAACTTTCAAGTTGAATCCTGACCCGGTTGTAGATACTGTGTTGTTTAAGCTCATGCCTCCTAAACCACTGAATTCTTCGCCATATTGAGTAAACATTGAATAATCAACACGTAATAAATTCAGAGTTGTTCCAAGGTAAAATACGTTGCTAAAATTTCCTGCCCAACCTAATGAGTATTCGTCTACAAAGCCCTGTTCGCTTAAAGTATAAGATGGTTTTACTGTTTCTCCTGATGCTAATAAAGACCCCCAGCTATTTGCGCTAGCTCCGGGGTTGATTAAATAACCTTCGTAAGCTAAAACTGAAATCCAGGGAACATTTGTATTATCGTATGCGCTTCCACTTTGCATGTTAGTTCCCGATAAATCGGCTACGCTGAGACCATTTGAGAAATACGACATGAAGTCGGTCATAGACGAAGCAGATGAGCCGCTCTTAATAGTTGCGGTGCGATTGAAGTTTTTCAATCTGTTGAACGAAAATGACCAGTTGGAACTTAATAAACCACTTGCGCCGGATTCATTTCTCCATGTTGGAGTAGCGATTACAAGCGAAAAGTTATTGAATCCAATTTTGAACGGGTCTGTAGCATAGCCAAATGAGTTTTTTGTTGTACCACCTTCGGTGTACTTCCAATTCGAATTGGTATTTTGCATGGTCATATTCATGGTTCCTGCTAATTCCGATTTTCGATAAATGCCTAGTCCGGCAGGATTATCTTTTATCGCCGATGGATCGCCACCCAATGCTCCAAAAGCACCTGCCATACCCATATATCTGGCTGTTCCTGTAATGTCGTTTTGCGTATATTTCAACGCGTCGAATTCTGTTTGAGCAATTATATTTGAACAGCTTAGAATTACTGCCACTGCTACTATTATCTTTTTCATATGTTGAATTTTATTTGTTTTCAATACTGTAAACAATTAATCTCTTGTCGCTTTGTTGATTTTGTCAATTATCTTCTGCTGCCACTTGATGAGCTACCACCCGAACTGCCTCCTGAGCTACGAGAGCCGCCGCCGCTGCTGCCTGAACTTGAAGAACTTCCACTGCTGTAACTGCTACTGCTTGGAGCCGAATAACTTGGAGATGATGAGCGTGAACCTCCGGAATTGCTCGAAGAAGTGCTGTAGGAGCTGCTCCGTGTCGGTGATCCCGTTGAATAACTGCTCCGTGTAGCTGTTCCTGTAGAATAGCTGCTGCGCGAAGGTGATTGATTTGAATAGCTTGAACGGGTTGAGCTGTTTGTTGTATTGTAATTCGATTGATTTGAATTTTGTAAAGTACGTGGCTGAGTATTAATGTTTGATCCTGTGCCATAACTTGAGCCGCTAGCTCTTGATGTGTAGCTACTGTTATTGATAACACTTCTTGATCCGGTGCTGCTTCTCACTGCTCCGATACCATTTCCTCGACTGTAACTTGATCTTGTTCCGTTATAATCAGCAGTAGCACTACGTGATCCGTTGCTTGTTGAGCGAACACCTTGAACCGATGTGCCTATTGTTGATTGAGCTCGTGATCCTGTTCCGCTTATAGTTGTGTATGGATTTCCGGATGCTCCATTGTAACCACCACTTATTACTCTCGATGCAGAACCTCCTGAATTGTTTAAGCGGCTTGAACCTACAGAAGAATTTGCACGTCTGTTGGCTTCGTTGTGAGCTGAGTTTCGTTGAGTGTAACCACCGTAGTAACCACCGCCATATCCATAGTAAGGGTAGTCCCCGTATCCACCATATCCACCGTAACCATAATATCCGCCGTAACCGCCATATCCGTATCCCATGCCAAAGCCAAATCCACCATATCCACCAAATCCGTAGTAATTGTTAAAGCCCCAAGGATAATTGTTCCAGCCGTAATATCCACCATATCCGCCATTCCATCCCCAACTGCTATATGGACTGTAGTTGTAATTCCACCAGTATGGATTTGTCCATGTAGGTGTTACATAAGCATATGTGCCATCAACGTATACGTTCCAGTCGCTATTGTTCAGGAAGTAGATGTCGTTGTAATTTGGATCTCCAATGTGTATTGTATATCTTGGATTGTGAAAACGACGAATGCGTTCCGCGTATTCAAGGTCGGATTCAGTTCCGTTGAAACCGTTAAGGTATTCGCCTTGTTGTTCATAATTTTCCGTGCTATCGTTGGCTTGCGCTAAAACATAAGCAGTGTCCTGTGCTACGGATCTATTGCTCTCAAGGTCTACATAAATAATTTCTTTTGCACCATTTTTGTAATTCGGCGTTTCTTTATTTGTGCGGGCTTTCTGAACAATTTTCGCATCACTCGGTTTGAAGTATATGTCGTCAGTAACGGAAGATGGACTTTGACCCATCCCGACCAGCGGAATAAGTAAAGTCAGAGCGATAATAAATGTGGTTCGTTTCATGATAAAACCTCCTATTGATTTGTTAGTGCTTATTGGTATTTTTTTTATTAATATTCAACAATAATCGTGCCATTAAACAATCTTTTTTAGCTAATTGTACATTAAGATTCGAATATAATTACCAGTATGAAATTGTCTCAGAAAAAATGTACCTTTGTAGTTGATTTAATATCATAATAGAGTCTAGTAACGCCTCTAAAACTTTATTGTTTACAGAATTTGCGAATAAGATTTTTTATTCATGATATAGATAAATCTGAAATTATTAATTATTAAATATCAATTGCTTACATGGACTACATTGAAGTAAATTTTATTATCGAACCTTTTGAAGAATACATTTCGGATGTATTGGCTTCCGAGCTGGGCGAAATCGGGTTCGACAGTTTTGTTCCAAGTGAAGTGGGTATGGATGCTTACATTCTTCAATCAAAATTTGACGAATCGGAATTGAAAAGCCTATTATCTGATTTTCCATTCGAAGCATCTATTGACTACAAAATTACACAAATCAAATCGAAGAACTGGAACGAAGAATGGGAGAAGCATTACTTTGAACCAATTGTAATCGGTAATGATTGTGTGATTCACAGCTCGTTTCATAAGGATGTGCCGAAGGCAAAATACGACATTGTGATTGATCCTAAAATGGCTTTTGGTACCGGACATCACGAAACTACAAGTTTGGTTATCGGACAATTGTTGCTTATGGATTTGGAAGGTAAAACCTTGCTCGATATGGGTTGTGGCACAGCCGTTTTGGCTATTTTGGCAGCAATGCGGGGAGCCAAAGACATTGTGGCTATTGATATCGATACATGGTGTACCGAAAATTCGATAGAAAATATTGCTATCAACAATATCTCGGGTATTGACGTGCAACTTGGCGGTGCTGAATTACTTGCAGGGTTACATTTTGATATTGTACTAGCCAACATTAACCGTAATATCTTACTGGCGGATATGGAACAATACGTTGCTTGTTTGTCGAGCGGTGGAGAGTTGTATATGAGTGGTTTTTACAAAGAGGATATACCGTTGATTGAAGCAGAAGCTAACCGACTTGGACTGCAACTGGTTGATTTCAAAGAGAAAAATAACTGGGTGGTGGTGAAAACGGTGAAAGGTTGAAAGACAACGGACGGCAGACAACAGAATAAAGACGAAAGACAACTGTCAACAGAATATGGATAAAAAGAAACGCTGCAAATTGAATTTTGCAGCGTTTCTTTTATTCTTCCAGTCAACCAGTCAGCCAATTAACTACTCAATCTTTTTAATTAGTTCCATTCCAATCTGAATGGCTTTTTCATTCATTGGAAGTAAGTGATGGTGGCGATCGGGAAGTGATTTTTTGAGCCCTTTCAATACGTTAGCAACTTGCACAATGGGGCGCACTTTCAACAATCCACCCAAAATGATCATATTCATTGTTTTGGATTCGTTGTTGGCCATTGCATATTCTGTAGCATCAATACGGTAAATATTAATGTCGGTACGTGTCGGAAATTTTTTGAACCCATTTCCATCGAAAATTAAAGTTCCGCCGGGCTTTACTTTGCTTTCGAACTTTTCCAACGATGGTTGGTTCAGCACAATGGCTGTATCGTAAGTGCTCAGAACCGGTGAGCTAATGCGTTCGTCGCTAAGAATCACGGTCACATTTGCAGTTCCACCGCGTTGTTCAGGACCATACGATGGAATCCAGCTCACTTCCTGTCCTTGCATTAAACCTGAGTAAGCCAGAATTTTTCCCATTGACAGAACTCCCTGACCACCAAATCCGGCAATTATTATTTCTTCTTTCATTCTATAAATCGTAAATTGTAAATAATAAAAATCGTAAATTATTAAATGTCCTTCAAGTCGCCAAGCGGATAAGCAGGGAACATGTTTTCTACCATCCAGATGTTAGAGTCGGCAGGTGATAATTTCCAACCCGAGTTGCAAGTAGAAACAACTTCTACTATCGAGGTTCCTTTACCTAACATGCTGTTTTCGAAAGCTTTTTGGATGGCTTTTTTCGTTTTACGAACCGAAGCTACCGTGTGAGCACTTTGACGTGTTACGTAGCAGGTTCCGTCCAACTGAGCCAATAACTTGGTAATATCGAGTGGGTGACCGTTCAACGGCACTGTTCTTCCGTTTGGTGAAGTAGAAGACTTCATACCTTCCAGGGTAGTTGGTGCCATTTGCCCACCTGTCATGCCATAAATACCATTATTGATAAAGATAATAGCAATATTCTCACCACGGTTGCAGGCGTGAATTGTTTCGGCTGTACCAATAGCAGCTAAGTCGCCATCACCTTGGTAAGTAAATACCAAGCGGTCGGGAAGCAATCGTTTCACAGCAGTAGCCAATGCCGGTGCACGTCCGTGTGCAGCTTGTTGCCAGTCGATATCAAGATATTTATATGCAAAAACAGCACAGCCAACCGGTGCAATACCGATTGTTTTTTCTTGAAAGCCCATTTCGCCAATGATTTCGCCAATAAGTTTGTGAATCACGCCGTGTGTACAGCCGGGGCAGTAGTGCATTGGAACATCGTTCAGCACACTTGGTTTGGCGTAAACAAGGTTGGCGGGGTTAATTATATCATTTGTTGTCATAATATTTTAGTTGTCAGTAAAAAGTTATCGGTGGATTGTGAAATAATATGCATCCACAAAACTACCGGATCAATATTTTATTTTACTATTAATTTTTTCAATGCTTCAAATACATCATCCGGCGAAGGCACAATACCACCCATGCGACCGTAAAACTCAACAGGCACACGACCGTTTACTGCCAGACGAACATCTTCTACCATTTGTCCGGCGCTCATTTCCACTGTAAGCATACCTTTTGTTTGGTTCGCGTAGTGGCTGATTTGTTCGGTAGGGAATGGGAAAAGTGTGATGGGACGTAACAATCCTACTTTTATACCATTGGCACGAGCCATTTCTACCGCTTTTTGGCAAACACGTGCACTTGTTCCAAATGCAACGATCAAATATTCTGCATCTTCGCAAGAAAATTCTTCAAACATAACCTCCTCTTTTTCAATTATACGGTAGCGCGATTGGAGTCTTAGGTTTAATTCTTCCATATCTTCTGCTTCTAATTGAAGAGAATAAATATAATTTGGTTTGCGATTCGCAGGTTTGCCTAAAGTTGCCCATGGGCATTTTATTTTGATTTCATCTTCTGTTAAGCGAGGTTGGAATGGAGGAAGAACTACTTTTTCCATCATTTGACCAATAACGCCATCTGCCAAAATCATTACCGGAGTAAGATATTTGAAAGCCAGATCGAAAGCCATAACCGTATGATCTGCCATTTCCTGAACCGAAGCAGGGGCAAGGGTAATCATTTTGTAATCGCCGTGACCACCACCTTTTACGGTTTGAAAATAATCGGCTTGACTGGGTTGGATAGTTCCTAAACCGGGACCACCACGCATTACGTTTACAATTACTGCAGGAAGTTCAGCACCAGCAAGGTACGAAATGCCTTCTTGCATAAGACTTACTCCCGGGCTCGACGAACTGGTCATTGATTTTTTACCACAACCGGCACCGCCATAAACCATATTGATAGAAGCTGTTTCACTTTCTGCCTGAAGCACCACCATACCGGTTGTATTCCAAGGTTCCAGCTCCATAAGCGTTTCCATTATTTCTGACTGGGGAGTGATTGGATAGCCAAAATAACCATCGCAGCCACAACGAATAGCAGCGTGGGCAATGGCTTCATTTCCCTTCATTAATCTAACTTCTTCAGTATTTTTCTTTTTATTATTCATGTTGTTGATTTTGATAAATGATAGGCTCTAATGTGTTAGAGCTTAACTCTGTAAACAGTGATGCAAGCATCAGGACAAACATATGCACAGGCCGAACAACCAACGCATGAGTCGGGGTCAGCCATATATGAATAATTGTAACCTTTTGAATTCGCTTCGTTATTTAGTAACAATACTTTAGATGGACAAGCTACCACACATAGGTTGCAGCCTTTACATCGTTCAACGTTTACTACTATCGCTCCTTTTACTTTAGCCATTATGTATTTTATTTAAAATTGACACGCAAATGTAACTAAAATTCATTAGATAGAATTTCCAAAAACTGTTTTTTATAGTTTTTTTATTCTTGAAAAATCCTTTGAAATTTAGTTTTGAAGAATCAAAAAACACCAGATTTATTTTGTGATTTTATGATTTGCTTTTCCCAATTACGTATTACTGTTAGTTGTATTTGATTTAACGTCGTTTTGTTTCGAATGCAAAGTAAGCACTCCTAAATAATTATCACAAATGATTGGGAGAATTATTTTAAAATTGGTACGAAAAAACTAAATTTGGGATAAAAAAGAATATACTGGGGTGAAATTAATGCTCAAGTAAGACTTATTAACTTATATTCTGAATGCAAAGTCGCTATTTTTGACTGTTTGTTCGATATAAATACAAAAATGCTGCTACAAGAATGTGCCTCACCTTGCAGATACACTTCTTTGCTTTGGCAATTGAGTAGTTTGCTACGACAGTAATGTACAACGCCACAATGGAATCTCAGTTCAATAAGGTGGAAAACTTTATCTCCAAGGTGGCAGAATTGGTTACTTACCTGAGTTAAATTATGTCGCCAATTACGGAGGTAATCAAGCAGGTCTAACGGTTTACTACTGGCTGCGATGGGTAAATACCCGCGGCGAACGCGGCCCGTGGAGCCATACCATAAGTTCCATGATAGTCTAAACCCTCCGATTTGTAGAGCTGTGTGCTGGTACAGCTCTGCTTTTTTTTTTTTTCTAAAAAATAATACAGAGAAAATAATATTAGGTTAATTATTATTTGTAAGTTTGTGGGGTGAAATAAGCAACACTTTCCCTAAAGTGGAAATATACGAACTATTAGTTCGCATACACAACTTAGAGATCGTATAGTATATTGTTAGCAGTAATATTAAAAAAATAAATATGAGAGAAGGACTTAGACAACAAAAGTACAAATCTATTTTCATAAAGTCTTTTAGTTCCGTCAATTTAATATCAAGCTCCATAGAAGTAAGTCAACTAATGTCGTTGGAAAGAAATAATGTCATATTCTCTATGTCTGTCGCTGCTATGCGGCTTTAGTCTCAATTTATGACTCCTATTTACTCCCAAACTTTCGGTGCTATGCACCTAAATTAGCCGCATAGCGGCGTAAGTTTGGTAGAAATAATAGTTAGAATAATATTAAGCCGCATAGCGGCGACAGATAATTATCATAAAAGAAATAAGACATTATGTTTGTCTTTCTACTTAATCTCTTTTATAACCGTTTATTATTCGAAGCTTCGAAATAACAACGAAAATTATTATGCTTTATAACATAAAATTATATTGTTTAGATTGTTGGTAGATTAAAAAATAATTTACTAAATTTGCCACGCTTAACCATTCTCTAGTTCTTGTTCCACTGTATTTGTTTATTTATGAACCTTATCTTTGTCTGCTGTGCCTCAATAGGCGAAACGAATAATAGTTTCTTTATAATTAAAACTTTAGGTAGCCTTTGGCGTGACGATGTGATTATGCAGTCGACACTATTTTTTCTTTTACTAGTATCACTAGTGTCTTCTCTTTTTCCATTTTCGAATAAGACGAACTTTTTTCCTATTCATAGAGAATATCTTCCGCTTTGGCAATTTACTATTTCGATTAAGAAAGAATACGTTTCATTAAAGCAACACATTTCCTTTCTCAATCTGAAAATAATATATAATGATATGAATGCAATATTTCTTTTACAAAAATATAGCTCGCCTTGTAGATATGACATATTGCCATGGCAATTATATAGTTTACCGAGGTAAATCCATATTTCAATACGGCGATATTATTTTTCACCAAGGCAAGATATTGAATCACCAAGGTAATTCAGCGTTTTACTTTGGTAAGATTGTAACTAACCAAGGTAATAGAGTAAATGGATATGGTAATAGTATAGCGTACCGTGGTAAAATGATAAATCACCAATACAAAATGGCTATTTACCACGGTAATATATATATTCAATGAGCTAAGAAAGATGCTGTTCTCATAGAATATAAAATGTTTATGAGACTAAATAAATATGCTATATTTCTGAAATATAAATAAATACCACAAACAATGTTTAACCCGATAAAACCCTGAAATTATGCCGGATTATATTCCCTCCACCGACATCAAGTTCGATATGTGGCAACAAAATCTTTTAGAAATCATTAAAGAAAACAAAGTTGTATGGGAGCTTAAGACTGATAGAGTGGCAACATTAGAGTCAAAGCAAGCAGTTTGGAATGCAGCCCATTCAAAAGCCACTAACAAAAATGACCGAACATTAGCCGATATTATGGGCAAAAGTACTGCGCTTAAAGATTACAAAAATGAGCTGCGTGTGTTTGTATCCGAGTATTTGGCAAAGAGTAGTCTGGTGACTAATAGCGACCGCACCCGCATGGGCTTAACCGTGAGATCAACTACCCGCACTGCTTCGCCTTTGCCAACCACCTACCCATTGGCAACAGTCGATTTCTCGGTACGTATGCAGCACACCCTTTGCCTGAGCGACAGTGCCACTCCGCTGCGAAAAGCCAAACCCACGGGTATAATAGGTTGCGAGGTATGGGTGAAAATCGGTGGCGAAGCTCCAAAAGATGCCTCCGAACTGAGCTATACTGCTATCTGTACTGGTAACTATTATGTAGCTAAGTACAAAGGTAGCCAAGCAGGTCTCACCATTTACTACTGGTTGCGCTGGGTAAATACTCGTGGCGAACGCGGTCCGTGGAGCCACGCTATAAGTTCTATGATAGTACTCTAAACCCTCTAATTTGTAGAGCTGTGCGCAAGTACAGCTCTACTTTTTTTATTTTCTAAAAAATAATATGGAGAAAAGGATATTAGGTTAATTATTATTTGTATATTTGTAAGCGAATAAGAATATATACTTATAACTAAAGTGAAAATAAAAGCACCTTGGTGACAATATATATCGTAATAGTATGGTTAATAAAAAGAAAATTGACAACAATGTTAGCGAGAAATCAAATAGATGAACTTTACATTAAATACAAGGATATAATCAAATGGGAAATTGAAGAATTAGGTTGTAACAAAACTGAACTGACACATTTAATTGGTAGACTTGGAGAATTTTACTGTGCGAAATATGTAAACGGAACATTAGCTCATACAACGAACCAACATGGTTTTGACGTATTAACAGAAAACGGGAAGACAATAAGTGTCAAAACAACTGCGCAAAAAAGTAGCTTCGTTTCAATCAACGGAAAGACTCATGAAAAGGCGAATGAACTAATGGTTCTGCAACTGAAAAATTTTGAAATTGAAATCGTTTATCTTGGACCAATGAAGTTAGCTGTTTTAAATTCACGACCTTGGAAAGAACGATTTGAATTTGACACGAGTAACGCTAAAAGAATTTACAGCTCATTATTGAAAGTAAATGATATTATTTTTCTCGAAAAACAGGAAAATGAAAAGTTGTTCAATGAAAACAAATTCAAATTCTATTTTTTAGTGGTTGGCAAAAGATACTATTTGAAAGTCGAAACTTATTTACATATCGACAATGTTCAGAAACAACATTATAAAACAGACTATTACACTTTTGTTGAAAACAACTGGGTGACAATTGAGGATAGTGCGTATGTTGGCACAACAATCGAAAAAAACGTTAACTGGGTACAAATAGAGACACAAAAAAACGACCGGTTAGCACACGCTTCGTATGTTTGCGGTAAGTCATAGATAAAAAGACAGAGTCTATGATATACAAAATTAAAACTATTTACAAACAAAACAAATAAATTATGGCACTTTTTGCATTACCAAATCTGACAAAGGAAATTACTGTAAAGTTTCCAGTTGACAAAGTTAAAGCGTCAATCAAAGAAGTTATAACTACATTCACAGAATACACTCTTTTAGAAGAAGACGGTATAACAAATAGATTTAGGATACTTGTTAAGCAAACAGACGGGGTATCTAAACTTTCTTTAGACATGGGAGAACATTTAGACATAGTTTTTAATGAAACGAACGAAACAACTACAAAAATAAATCTTGAAGTAAGTCGAGTTATTGGTGTAATTGACAAGCAATTTGAAGCTACTAGAGCAATAAATTCTTTAAATACTTTTCTTACGTTATTCAGTAAATCTCTTGAAGGAAAACTGAAAGAAGTTGTTCAGCAAAGAGCAGAGGCGAAAAAGAAAAGTGACAAAGTAGGAAAAACAACAAATAAAGTCTTGATCATAATAATTATAGGAATCATCCTTTTTATAGTTTACAAAGTTATTCAAATCAGAAGTGAAAGAGGTTGATCCCTTGTCCGCACAGATATATAGCAATTACTTGCTTGCACAAAAGTGCGGGCTGGTTAGTGGATAATTGTCTGAACTGGGATGAAGCAGATGAATTGGATTAAAACAGATACTCTAAAATCTGCTACATCCTTTTATCTGCTATAATCGTGATTCAAACAAAGTGGGGGAGAACGGATTTCCAAATCCGTTTAAAGTAAGCAGATAAACGTTGAACAACTGCTATTGGTGCTTTCATTATATATACGTGTAACAAAACAAAAGAAATGGATTTGGAAATCCGTTCTCCCTGTGCAGGCTTTGTTGTTAATCCTCGCTGCGCTCCGACCTTTGAAATTCCGCACCTTCTTTCCCGAATTAGCAAGCAAGCCAATGCTACGTTTCTTTTATGTACCTTTGCACCCTCAACGGTAAAGGAATGCATAATGCACAATTTACAACTACTATCAAAAAAAACACACCCCCGTCGAATTTAGGCAACACATTCTTTTTCGACCAGTATCCCCCTTTCAGCTATTGTAGCTTCACCAACCGATGGTTATCCCAAAAGAGACATCATTTGTTTTGAAAGACTTTTAATGAGTACATTGTAAAAATGTACTTTCAAATAATGCGACTTTATTTATTCCCTTTCGTAGTGTGCAAAATGAATTGCACGCTATGAATTCTAAACTATATACATGTTATCAGTAGATGCTCTTACCGTCGAATTTGGCGGACACACACTTTTCTCGGACATTTCATTTGTGATAAATGATACCGACCGCATTGCCCTAATGGGAAAAAACGGAGCCGGAAAATCAACTTTGTTGAAAATTATGGCCGGTGTACGCGGACCTTCTCGCGGAACTGTTTTCTATCCTCCGAATACGGTGGTGGCTTATCTGCCTCAACATTTATTGGTAGAAGACAATCGTACCGTTTTCGAAGAAGCATCTCAGGCTTTCTCGGCAATTACCGAAATGGGACAGGAGATAGAAGCAATGAACGAAGAGTTGACCATACGTACCGACTATGATACGGACAGTTATATGGAGTTGATTGAGCGTGTGTCGGCTCTGAGTGAGCAGTTTTACAGCATCGAAGAAACAAACTATGATGCCGATATTGAAAAAATATTGTTGGGCCTGGGCTTTACACGCGATGACTTTGGTCGTCAAACATCAGAATTTAGCGGAGGATGGCGTATGCGCATTGAGTTGGCCAAGATTCTGCTTCGCAACCCGGATGTGATTCTGCTTGATGAGCCAACCAATCACCTTGACATTGAATCTATTCAATGGTTGGAGGATTTTCTTATCAGTTCGGCCAAAGCGGTTGTGGTGATCTCGCACGACCGTGTTTTTGTTGACAATATTACCACCCGTACCATTGAATTGACGATGGGACGCATCTACGATTACAAAGCCAAATATTCTCATTATTTGGAATTGCGCAAAGAGCGTCGCGAGCAACAACAAAGACAATACGAAGGACAACAGCGAATGATTGCCGATACTACGGAATTTATCGATCGTTTTAAAAATACCTATTCCAAGACAAATCAGGTACAGTCGCGGGTGAAAATGCTTGCAAAACTGGACTTGATTGCTGTGGACGAAGAAGACTCCTCGGCACTACGACTCAGGTTTCCGCCTTCGCCACGTTCGGGCAATTATCCGGTAACAGCCGAAAACATAGGAAAGAGTTATGGAGACAAGCGTATTTTTGGCAATGCCAATTTTATGATTGAACGCGGTGAGAAGATAGCTTTTGTGGGTAAAAATGGTGAAGGTAAATCTACACTATTAAAGTGTATCATGAACGAGATAGAACACGAAGGCAAACTGGCACTCGGACATAATGTGAAGATTGGCTATTTTGCCCAAAATCAAGCATCATTATTAAACGAGGATTTATCGGTGTTTCAAACCATCGACGATGTAGCCGTCGGTGATATCCGTTCCAGAATAAAAGACCTGCTTGGTGCATTTATGTTTGGGGGCGATAGTTCCTTGAAAAAGGTAAAAGTCCTTTCGGGAGGTGAGCGCCAACGACTGGCTATGATAAAATTGCTGTTGGAGCCGGTAAATTTATTAATTCTGGATGAGCCTACCAATCACCTCGACCTGAAAACTAAAGATATTCTGAAACAAGCGCTGATTGATTTCGACGGCACACTTATCGTTGTGTCGCACGACCGTGACTTTTTAGATAAATTGGTTACGAAGGTATATGAATTCGGGAACCAGAAAGTGATCGAACATTTCGAAGATATCTACGGGTTCCTTGCAAAGAAAAAACTCCAAAACCTTAGAGAGATAGAACGAAAGACAATTTAAACTAGCATTAGATAGGAATTTGGGATATTCGGTGCTAAGCACAATACCCTTGTTCGGAAAAAAACTATTATCAGCAAGTATGGAGACTTGTTGATAATAGTTTTTTTGTATGTAAACATAATAAGGGCGGTTAACGTTTTAATTTTGTTTTTAATGACAATAGACTATGAAAATCCTTCTTACCGGTGTTACAGGCTATATTGCTCAACGATTATTACCCGTGTTGTTGGACAATGGGCATGAGGTTGTTTGTTGTGTAAGAGATAAAAGTCGTTTTGTAATCAACTATCCAACCAACAATATAACTGTTATAGAAGTCGATTTTCTGAAAAAAGACAGTTTGCAACATATCCCTTCGGATATTGATATAGCTTATTACCTTATTCATTCCATGTCTACCCAAACGGGGGATTTCGAAAACATGGAACAAATCTGCGCCACCAACTTCAAACAGCGCATGCAGCAAACAAAAGTACAGCAAGTCATTTATCTGAGCGGTATTGTCAATGACACTAACTTGTCGAAACATCTTTTGTCGCGCAAAAATGTGGAAGCAATTCTTTCCTGCAGTAGCTATGCACTGACCACCCTCCGGGCGGGCATTATTGTCGGGTCGGGTAGTGCATCCTTTGAGATTATTCGCGATTTGGTGGAGAAACTACCCATTATGGTTACCCCCAGGTGGTTGCAAACACGTTGTCAGCCCATTGCCATTCGTAATGTGGTAGAATTTATGACCGGAGTCATTGCCCAAAAGGAAACCTATAACAATAGCTATGATATCGGTGGTCCGGACATTCTTACTTATAAAGAAATGTTATTGAACTTCGCAGCCATACGAGGGCTCAACAGACATATATATGTAGTGCCCGTAATGACGCCTAAAATTTCATCCTATTGGCTGTACTTCGTAACAGCAACATCCTATGCATTGGCAAAGAATTTGGTGAACAGCATGAAAATAGAAGTTATCTGCCGCCCCAACCAGCTGGTTTCGTTGCTCAATATCCATTTAATAGATTACAACACGTCTATTCAACTGGCTTTTGATAAAATTGAGCAACATCAGGTTCTCTCCAGTTGGAAAGATGCACAGACAAGTAATATTCTCAAACAAGGAATTACACATTATATAGAGGTACCCGTAAATGGCTGCTTTAAAGATGTACGTAAACGGAAAATAGAGAACCCGGATGCTGCGGTTGCAAAGATTTGGTCTATTGGTGGAAAAACAGGGTGGTATTATGGTAATTGGTTGTGGGAACTTCGCGGGTTTATGGATCAACTGGTAGGTGGAGTGGGTATGAGACGTGGGCGCAGAAGCGATGTAGATATTTCTACCGGCGATGCGTTGGACTTTTGGCGTGTGCTGGTTGCCAATAAGGCGGAAAAAAGATTATTGTTATATGCCGAAATGAAATTGCCTGGTGAAGCATGGCTGGAATTCAAGATTGATGAAAATAATAATCTTACCCAAACAGCTACATTCAGACCTTTGGGTGTAATGGGAAGGTTATATTGGTATGCAGTGTTGCCCTTTCATGGCGCCATTTTTAAAGGAATGATTGACAATATTGCTAAATAATAACTCCGGGCTCGATTCATTTTAAACCGGAATACATATTATACCACTATTCATTCCCGACTTTCATCGCACTTTTATCTGTTTATTTGCTTCTTTCGTTCTTATTAAAATGTGCATAGTTGCTATTTCCTATTTGATAAGTACTCTATTCAGCCCTTTTTTGCATTAAAAATGCTGCCCTCGTTATTTATATTCAACTAATTTTCATTTCAAATCGTCCACAATTGCACTTTTCTTGCTCAATTTTCGGTTTCTCTCTCCCGGTTGTGATAAAATATTCCTATCAAATCCAGTTTTTTTGAACACATTTTCTGCCCGGGAGTACTGAAAACTCTTAAAAATCCCTTTGAGAATAGGCATTTTGATGTTGAGACTACATAGTGTGAGAAAAAGATGAAAAATAATTTCGCACGAAAAGGTTTCCTTTCCAGGTATTTAGCTCTATTTTATGTTTTATAGCAGAAAAAAGAGCAGAATAAGTTTGGTTCGTATGGTAAAAGCGACTACTTTTGCACCCGCTTTAAGAGAGAAGCACAGTACAACATGCAAAACAAGCTTCAAAAAAACAATCAAACTTTTTTCAAAAACATTTGGTTGGTAAAATAAAAAGCCCTACTTTTGCACCCGCTTTGAGAGAGAAGCTAACCACAAATCAAAACTGATAAATGCCGATTCAAACCTGAATATGTTCAGCCCTTGAAGAAAGCAAATAAGAAAAAAAAGAAGCTTGAAAATAAAGCATTATTTTTTTTGAAAAGTTTTGGCAGTTTGGGAATTTGAATTACCTTTGCAGTCCGTCCCAGTCTGAAAATACAGGACACAACGCAAAACACGTTATAGAACAGGGAGCTGTTTTTTAGTAACATTAGAAGTCTTGACACGAACATTTACTGCGATAGTAGACAAGTTAAGCATCGATCTTTGAGAATACATGAACAACAAATAATGTAGTATAAGGAAGGGAAAT
>Ga0209123_1001248_pt1 | contig 26099 bp, 22 predicted proteins | sample BarGraIncu00431A_FD_184500 | JGI IMG/M metagenome (GOLD analysis project Ga0209123, IMG submission 184500) | Arctic peat soil microbial communities from Barrow, Alaska, USA - Barrow Graham LP Incubations 004-31A (SPAdes) (version 2) | ecosystem: Environmental > Terrestrial > Soil > Wetlands >...
CTCCATGTCGTGAAGGTCTTCCATGGGTTCAGAAAATACTCTTGTCCATCGAGGAAGGAAATGGTAAAGAGGAAGACCTTGAAATACTGAAACATCACACCCATTATTTAGGGCCAGGCAACACCTTTTGTGCTCATGCTCCCGGTGCAATGGAGCCTTTACAAAGTGGCCTTAAATATTTTCATGAAGATTTTATGAGGCATATCAATGAAAAACATTGTCCATGGAAGAAATGATGCTTAATATACTGATCGACGGGATTAACTATGAGGTTAGCCCTGATAAAAACCTTCTTGAGGCTTGTCTGTCACTTGGCTTAGACCTTCCTTATTTCTGTTTCCATCCTGCCCTTGGATCTGTGGGCGCCTGTCGTCAGTGTGCTGTCAAAAGGTACAAGGATGCAAATGACAAGCAAGGACGCATCATCATGTCATGCATGGAACCCGTTGTCGATGGCATGATAATTTCCATCAATGATCCGCAGGCAAAGGCATTTAGGACTTCCATTATAGAAAGCCTGATGCTCAACCACCCACATGATTGCCCTGTTTGTGATGAAGGGGGAGAATGTCACCTTCAGGATATGACCGTCATGACCGGTCATGATTACAGACGCAATGTATTTAAAAAGCGGACCCATAAAAACCAATACCTGGGGCCATTTATCAATCATGAGATGAACCGTTGTATTCAATGTTACAGGTGTACACGGTTTTACAGGGATTACGCGGGTGGGAGTGATTTGGATGTATTTTCAGCTCATGACCATGTTTATTTTGGCAGGCATGAAGAAGGAGTCCTGGAAAATGAATTCAGCGGAAACCTTGTAGAAGTTTGTCCCACAGGTGTTTTCACAGATAAGACTTCAAAAAAACATTATACCCGTAAATGGGATCTGACCAATGGCCCCTCAGTTTGCGTTCATTGCAGCGTGGGTTGCAATACCATTGCCGGAGAGCGGTATGGGTTGCTCCGACGGGTAATGAGCCGTTACAATGGATCAGTCAATGGTTATTTTCTTTGTGACCGTGGTAGGTTTGGCTACGAATTTGTGAATGATGCTAAACGGCTACATAGGCCACATCTGCGTGATTCTGAAAACAATAAGATTGAAGAAGCATCTGAAGATGCACTGGGATTGGCCATAACCGCGGCGCTGAGCGGAACGAAAAAGATTTTAGGCATTGGTTCACCGAGAGCTTCACTGGAAGCCAATTTCGCATTGTCAACTTTGGTTGGAAAAGATAATTTTCACCTTGGCTTTTCGAAAACAGAACATGATCTTATTCAATTGGCCATTCACATTTTAAAGGATGGACAAGCCCATTCTCCCTCTTTAAAGGAAATTGAAAAAGCCGATGTTGTTTTTATTCTTGGAGAGGATGTCACCAATACAGCCCCAATGGTTGCACTTGCCGTCAGGCAGGCTGCAAGGACAGTCCCTATCCAGAGCGCAGTCAAATCAGGTATTGCACAATGGAACGACTCGGCACTACGCAATAGCATCCAAGATCAAAAGAGTCCGGTTTTCATGGCAATTCCTTTTCAAACCAAGTTGGATGACCTGGCTGAAATTAATTACAAAGCTGCACCTGACGACATTGCACGACTTGGATTTGCTGTTGCCACACTCATTGATAATCAAGCTCATGATGTGATAGGTTTGAATGAAGAACAAATAAAACTGGCAAAGAGAATTGCTACAGCTCTAAAGAATTCAATCAATCCGGTGATCATTACCGGCATTCACTGTGGATCTTCTGAAATAATAAAAGCTGCCGCCAATGTTGCATCGGCACTATCATCATTTGGTAAAAAGGTCCATCTTAGTATTTTGTTCCCTGAATGCAACTCCCTGGGATTGGGAATGATGGAAGGGAAAACACTTACGGAGGCAATTGATTTGGTCAAACGAGGAGCGGCTGATACACTGGTCATTCTGGAAAATGACTTGTACCGCAGGGCAGACAAAGAGACGATTGACCTTTTTCTCACTAAAAGCAAAAACGTAATTGTTCTCGACCATCTTGTAACTAAAACCTCTTCAAAGGCAACCATTTTATTGCCTGTCGGTACTTATGCAGAATCAGAAGGAACCCTGGTAAATAATGAAGGCCGTGCTCAACGATTTTACAAGGTATTGGCCAATGGTGGATCAGGTAGTGAAAGCTGGCGCCGAATCAGGTATATGCTGAGACTCATTGGGAAAAAGGAAGGTTTTTCGTGGCTGACTTTCGATCAGGTTGTATTTGCTATGACTGATGCGCTTCCTATATTTTCAAAAATAAATGGCCATTTGCCCGAAGCGGATTTCAGGATGCTCAATGCAAAAATAAAAAGGCAGACCAGCCGGTTCAGCGGACGGACAGCCATGAATGCAAATGTTAATGTAAGCGAACCCAAGCCACCTGATGATCCTGATTCACCTTTGGCCTTCAGTATGGAAGGAGCCGATGAAATGCCACCTTCCTCACTGGTTTCCTATTATTGGAAACCTGGCTGGAATTCTTACCAGTCGATGAATTTCTATCTTGATCATCCCAATGGTTCTATGAAAGGGGGTGATCCGGGTATCCGTCTGATTGAACGTAAGGATCAACAATCGTTTCCTTATTATGAACCCGATATTCCATTAGTTACCGTAAAGAAAGATACCTGGTTGATCGTTCCGGTTTATTTGATCTTTGGATCGGAGGAATTAAGTTCCATCGCTCCTGCAATTGCAGAAAGAATTCCTAAACCTTTTGTGCTTATGAACAGGAATAATGCAGAAGGAATTGTTATCAACGAAGGCAAATTGTTAACTCTGGAAATTGACCAGATAAAAATAGAAGTGTTACTCAGAATTGATGAGAATCTTCCTGATGGAATTATTGGCTTATCAGTTAATTTACCTGGAATGGAGTTTATTGAATTGCCGGGATTTGGAAAATTGTCACAGTAGATAATTTATTGCGTGAATTGAACCATTAGAATTGCTTCCTGAGTTAGAAAAGTCCCGGGTAACCTGGACTAGGGAGTTATACAGGACATTAAATAACAAATTATAAACAGATGAAGTATATTTTCATCATAGCTGGAGTATTACTGATCGTGCTGACAATCGCCGCCGGATTGATCTATGTTGAGCGCAGGCTTCTAGCCTTGTGGCAGGATCGCTATGGACCCAACAGGGTAGGTCCGTTTGGACTTGGACAGGTACTGGCAGATATGATAAAGATATTCATGAAGGAAGATTGGATTCCACCCTTTGCCGATAAGGCAGTATTTGTTCTGGCCCCCGGTATATTGATTTTTACCATCCTGCTCACTTTTGGGGTAGTTCCTTTTGCTCCTGGGTTCAATGTGTTCGATTCTAATATTGCACTGCTCTTTTTTCTGGGCAATTCATCCCTGGGCGTTTACAGCGTAGTGCTCGGTGGATGGGCTTCGAACAATAAGTACTCATTGCTTGGTGCCATGAGAGCTTCGGCGCAAATGCTTACTTATGAGGTATTTATGGGTTTATCACTCATGGGGGTTGTGATGATGTCTGACAGTTTTAACCTTCGTGAAATAGTGGAAGCTCAGCATCATACCTGGTTCATTTTTCCCCAGTTCATTGGATTTGTTGTCTTTATGATTGCTGGGATTGCTGAAACACACCGCCTTCCATTCGATATTCCCGAAGCTGAAGGGGAGCTGGTCGCTGGTTTTCATTCAGAATATTCAGGAATGAAATTCGGAATGTTTTTCGTGGGTGAATACCTGGGTGTCACGTTGATATCCTCACTTATAACAATATTGTTTTTCGGTGGATGGCTGGGGCCGTCATTTCTGCCGCCAGTTGTTTGGTTCTTTTTAAAGACAGCTGTATTTATTTGTTTTTTCATATTGCTCAGAGCATCTCTGCCAAGACCGCGTTATGACCAGTTGATGAATGTTGGCTGGAAAATATTGCTGCCCTTGACATTGCTTAACATTTTGGTTACAGGTGCAATTTTAATCATATTTAAATAAGGAAAGGAGAGCACATGTTCAGCATTTTACGCAGTATTTGGATTACATTTTTACATGCATTTCATAAGCGTGAAACGGTATTGTATCCCGAAGAGAAACCTTATTTGCCACCACGCTATCGGGGCAGAATTGTCCTAACCCGCGATCCTGACGGCAATGAGAGATGTGTAGCATGTAATCTATGTGCGGCTGCCTGTCCAGTCGATTGTATCTCATTACAAGCAACTGAAGATGAATCCGGTAGAAGATACCCTGAATTTTTTAGGATCAACTTCTCCCGTTGTATTTACTGCGGTTTCTGTGAAGATGCCTGTCCGACATACGCGATTCAGTTAACGCCCGATTTTGAGATGGGTGAATATAACCGGCAGAATATGGTGTATGAAAAGGAACATCTGCTCATCCAAGGGGAGGGCAAGTATCATGGATATAATTATTACAAGGTGGCAGGTGTAGCCATGGGAGTGAAAAATAAGGGTGCCGGGGATAATGAGGAAAGTCCTGTAGATGTAACTAATTTAATGCCTTAACTACTTTATATATAGATATTTGATCAACAAGTAAAAGGTAAGAAACCATGAATGTCATTTTCTACATAGCTGCTGCAGTTGCATTGTTCTCAACAATAATGGCCATATCGGGCAGAAATGCCATTCATGCCTTGTTGTTCCTGATCATGTCGCTGCTTTCAATTTCAGTCATATTCTACATCCTCGGGGCACCCTTTATTGCGGCGCTGGAAGTAATTGTTTATGCCGGGGCAATCATGGTCTTGTTCATCTTTGTGATTATGATGCTTAATGTAGGATTGGAACAAGAAATAGAAAGAAAATGGCTACATCCCCGAATGTGGATCTTGCCTTCAATACTTGCATTGATCTTGCTGGCCGATTTTATATATGTGGTTACAATGAGCAATCTACCGGAGTTTAGTTCCCAGATCATCCTGCCCAAACAGGTTGGAATATCGCTCTTTACAACTTACCTGATTGGAGTTGAAATTTCGGCTATGCTTTTACTGGCTGGGATTGTAGGGGCTTATCATCTTGGTAGACAAAAGAAAAAGGTGATGCATCGCTTTTTACAACAGGAAGAAATTCCTGAAACAAAAGAAGAAATATTTGAAGAATCTATATAAATGAAACAACTATGGTGACCGTCCCGGTTGAAATACAGCTTTTATTTGCAGCATCTCTCTTTATGTTAGGGCTGATAGGTGTTTTGGTGAGAAGGAATATAATATTCATGCTCATGTCCATTGAAATCATGTTTAACAGTGCCGGATTGGTTTTTATAATTGCAGGTTCTCATTGGGTTCAGTCCGACGGACAGGTGATGTTTATCTTTATCCTCACTGTAGCAGCAGCAGAAGTCTCGGTTGGTCTGGCCATCATTTTACAGATGTACCATCATTATAAAACCGTGGATGTGGATGAATTAAAAAAGTTGAGAGATAAAAGCTGAAATATAACTGTTCACTAATTACTGAATACTGAATACTGATTACTGAATACTGTTTTTAGAAATTACGATATGGAACTGTTGCTTTCTTTAATTCCGATCCTGCCATTGTGCGGTTTTCTGGTGCTTGCCCTTTTTGGACATAAGCTATCCAGGAGCTTGATTGCCCTGATCGGCACAAGTGCTGTGGGGATACCTGCATTATTTACTATCCTATTGGGAACCATGTTTTTAAGCTCGGTTCCTGAAGGAGGCGCAACGGTCGTTAAACTTTGGGAATGGTTAAATACAGGTGGATTGTCGGTGGACATTGCCTTTCGTTTGGATGCTCTTTCACTTATCTTTATTTTTATCATTACGTTTGTTGGATTCCTTATTCATGTATATTCCGTTGAATTTATGAGGGAGGACGAGGGTTATGCTCGCTTCTTCGCCTATATGAATCTATTTGTAAGCTCGATGCTGATACTGGTGCTGGCAGATAATCTCCTGCTCTTGTATCTCGGATGGGAGGGTGTTGGTTTGTGTAGTTACCTGCTGATTGGATTTTGGTATAAAGAACCTGAGAATGGCTATGCGGCCAGAAAAGCATTCATCGTTACCAGGATAGGGGATGTCGCTATGATTATTGGACTTTTTCTCCTCTTCGTCAATTTGGGAACTCTCAAAATTGATAGTTTGATGGTTTTGGCTAAACAGAATTGGAGTGTTGGTTCGCCTCTTGCTGTTTGGGCTGCAGTGCTTCTGTTGGGTGGAGCATTGGGTAAATCAGCTCAATTACCTTTACAAACATGGCTTCCGGATGCAATGGCCGGACCTTCACCGGTGAGCGCATTGATCCATGCAGCCACAATGGTAACTGCAGGGGTTTACCTGATTGCCCGTACGCATGTACTTTTTGCACTTGCTCCAGGGGTGCAAACAGCAATTGCAATTATCGGTTCAGTTACCTTGCTGGTGGCTGGATTCAGTGCCCTGGCACAGCACGATCTGAAACGGGTACTGGCCTATTCTACCATCAGCCAGATCGGCTATATGTTTCTTGCACTGGGTGTTGGAGCCTGGTCGGCCGCCATTTTTCATTTTATGGTTCATGCATTCTTCAAGGCGCTTTTATTCCTTGCAGGCGGCGCTGTGATACTGGCATTGAACGATGAACATGATATTCATAAAATGGGGGGTCTCAGAAAAAAACTACCTTTGGTTTACTGGACATTCCTGATCGGCTCAGCCTCCTTGTGTGCTCTTCCACTCATCACCTCAGGCTTTTACAGTAAAGATGCAATCTTGTGGTTTGCATGGTCTGCCGAAAAAGGCAGTGCATGGTTTTGGCTGGCAGGAACCGTTGGAGCTTTCATTACCTCTCTCTATACTTTTAGATTGATATTTATTACCTTCTTTGGTGAAGTAAAAACTCAGCCAACCCGTCAACTTGGTAAAATGATTGGAGTACCCTTGATCATTCTTGCGGCCCTCTCACTGTTAGTTGGATTTATTGAACTGCCTGAAATAATGGGAAATGTCCATTTATTTTCAGATTTGTTGGAACCCATACTTCCCCGTACTATCGTGCTCAATGAAAATGGGTCTGAATTATTGTTCCAGCTAATGGCTTCTGTCATTTCACTTTCAGGTATCTATATTGCCTATCTGCTTTATTTTAAAAAACCTGCTCTTGCCGAATCATTCAATAAAAGCAGACTGAATAATTTCTTTTATATAGGCTGGGGATTTGATCGATTCTATGATATTCTTTTTGTTAAGCCAATAGTTTGGCTTTCAGAAATTGACAAGAACGACTTTATCGATTCCATCAGCCGTGGAATCGGCAGAATCACTCTTTCCTTAAATGAAAGCCTAAGTATAACCCAAAATGGGAAATTAAGGTGGTATATAATGGCTTTGGCCTTGGGAATAGTATTTATTTTTACAATTATGATTTACTTATGATACTCCGTGACCTGATAGTGGTTTTATTGATAGCCGGGCTACTAGCTTGGATTTCAGGAAAATGGAATGCATGGCTTCCACGCATCATCTCATTAATTGCCATTGGATATAACTTGATTCAAGTTTGCGTAGCTTATACGCAAAGTGTACCCAATGGGTCAAACGATTGGCTGATCGATTACAAGGTCAGTTGGATCCCTCATTTTGGCATCAACTTTCATCTTGCCTTGGATGGTTTAAGTATGATAATGGTGGTGCTGACTCTTTTTATTGGTTTGATAGCCGTTCTTATTTCATGGAAAGAAATTCAGGAAAGGGTGGGGTTTTTCCACTTTAATATTCTTTGGATACTTGCAGGAATAACAGGTGTTTTTCTTTCTCTTGATCTATTCCTTTTCTATTTTTTCTGGGAATTGATGCTTGTTCCAATGTATTTCCTGATCGGTATTTATGGTCACGAAAACAGAATTTACGCTTCATTTAAGTTCTTTATTTATACACAGGCAGGTGGTTTACTGATGTTTATATCCATTCTTGCCCTGTATTTTATTCATGGAAATAATACCGGTTTGTACTCATTCGACTATATGGATTTGCTGGGTACTTCCATGTCGGGAACCGTTAGTTTCCTTCTGATGCTAGGATTCCTGGCAGCTTTCCTGATCAAGTTACCGGTGGTACCCTTTCACAACTGGTTACCTGATGCACATACCGAAGCCCCTACTGCCGGAAGTGTTATCCTGGCAGGGCTACTTTTGAAGACAGGTGCCTATGGATTGATTCGGTTCGTAATTCCTTTATTTCCAGAATCTTCCATGAGTTTTGCCCCCTTTGGTATGATATTGGGGGTGATAGGAATACTATATGGCGCCAAACTGGCTTTCGCTCAAACGGATCTGAAACGGTTGGTGGCCTATACGAGTGTCAGCCACATGGGATTTGTTATGCTGGGTATATATTCCTTTAATGTAATTGCTCTTCAAGGGGTTGTGATCCAGATCATTGCTCATGCAATCAGTACCGGGGCTTTATTTATTTTCGTTGGACAATTACAAGAACGGATACATATTAGAGATTTAAATAAAATGGGAGGATTGTGGACTCAGGTTCCGGTCATGGGTTCAATGGGGCTTATTTTTACCCTTGCATCCCTTGGCCTGCCTGGATTTGGTAATTTTATTGCTGAATTTTTTATCCTCACCGGTACTTTTAAAGTCAATGTATTGATGGCCTGTCTGGCCAGTTTGGGATTGGTTGCTTCGATGATCTATTCCCTGAGGATCGTTCAAAAAGTCTTCTTTGAGAAAGAAGTTACCAAATGGAAAATTCCTGATTTATCTATCCGTGAAAAACTTGTATTTGCGTCCCTTGTGATTTCAATATTCTACATTGGTCTTACTCCCCAGAAGGTAATCGATGTTGCTGAACCTGCACTGACGGGCATTTTGAATTCAGCGATCAAAGATAAAAATATTATCACTAAGTATGTTAACGATCAAGTAATTAAGAATAACCAAACATATAAATATTCACCTAATGTTCAAAGTCGAAAATAAAATAACATGTTGTTGGGAAGTGATGAATAATCCTAAATAATTATGTAGATCAACAAATGAATTTCTTTATATTGAAGATAAAATAGCATCAACTTAAATTGTCACCGATGAATGGAATTGATTTTTTGTGTTTAATGCCCTTACTGATTATTGCGGGAGCCCCTATAATAATCATGCTAACTGTAGCATTCAGGCGATCCTTCATGGTGATCTTCGGATTTTCATTGCTGGCATTCATTCTGGCCTTCCTTTCGATCTACTTATTGATTCCTGTAATTCCACACCCAATCTCCTCATTATTAATGATTGATGGGTTTACTGTACTTCTGTCTGCAATCATTCTTGTGGCAAGTATTGTGGTAACAGTCTTATCGAAAAATTATATTCTCTACCAGGAAAGTGAAAAGGAAGAATTCTTTATCACCCTGTTTATTGCAACGTTAGGTTCTTTAATATTGGTAGCTGCCAATAATTTTGTAACTTTATTCCTCGGATTGGAAACCCTGAGTATTTCACTTTTCATCCTGATTGCATACAGGCGTTCACGCGATTTTTCCATTGAGGCAGCAGTGAAATATCTGGTGATGGCTTCGGTAGCTTCAGCGTTTTTACTCTTCGGCATGGGATTGATTTATATGGTTACAGGTTCGTTGGAATTTTCAAAAATAGCATTGCTTGTCAACTCAACTGAATATTCAATACCACTTTTTCTGATTGGATTTGGAATGATGATCGTTGGTTTGGGTTTCAAATTGGCCCTGGTACCTTTTCATATGTGGACTCCCGATGTTTATCAAGGAGCTCCGGTACCAGTTGCTACATTTATCGCAACAGTTTCAAAAGGCGCTGTCATGGCCGTTTTACTTCGTTTTTTCTATACAATAAGAGGCTATGAAAATTATAATTTTATCCAGATCATCACTGTGATGGCCATATTTTCAATGTTTGTGGGAAATCTGCTGGCTATCAGGCAGCAAAATATAAAAAGGATATTGGCTTATTCATCGATCTCAAATATGGGTTATCTTTTGGTAACGCTACTTGTTGGGGGTGAAAATGGAATCCCGGCAGCCATCTTCTACCTTCTATCTTATATTATTACCACTCTTGGAGCCTTTGGGGTCATCGCTCTGCTTTCTGACCGTGAACACGATGCCGATCGGTTGGAGGATTTTAAAGGTCTGTTCTGGAAACGACCCTGGATTGCATTTGTATTTACTTTAACCATGCTGTCATTGGCCGGAATTCCACTCACAGCAGGGTTCATGTCAAAATTTTACATCGTATTTGCCGGTATCAATTCAAATCTTTGGCTGCTGATAAGCTGTTTAATAATCAATAGCGTCATCGGTATTTATTACTATCTACGGGTAGTCTCAGTCATGTTTTCAACTGCCAATGACCAGAAATATCCAACCATATCCTTGATGGGTCAGTTTACTCTTGGACTTATCGTCCTCAGCATCTTTTGGTTGGGAATCTTTCCACAATGGGTTTTCCAATTGATTTCCCAATTTTAGGAATAGGCATTTATTTGACTCCTTATGGAAATTTCAGTTCTGTTTTTTTGTTATACTAAGTAATATTTTGTAATATTACACAAATTAAAATATTCCCATAGCTTCTTAGAATACAAAGTTAAATTATCTCTTTTTTCAATCATACTTTTGGTTACTAACCATTTTATTACTATTCTGGTCACATAAATTTTTTTTCAACCCAATCATTGGTACTTTTCAAATATTTCTATCGACCAACATCGTTATCCAATCAAGGGTTCATAGTATAATAAGCACATATTAAGCACATATTAAGCACATAATAAGGACATAATAGGTATTCTGACTTATTAACTGCTTAATATGTCCTTAATATGTGCTTATTATAATAAGACTCCTTAATTGCTCCCGGTAGAATCGCATGTTATACGAATCCAGTTCCTTGGTTTCATTATTATCAGAGGGATGAATGTTTGGATTGATTGACCAAACTATTAGACCTTTTGTGAAATAGCATTATTGATTGATTCAAGGTTTAAAATAAATGCTATTCAAAGATCGGTTTTTAAAATTTAATTATCGTGCCAGTTCAATTTATTATGGATAGTTTCAATAAATATTTAACAAAAATGATTTTTTAGGAACAATTAATAAGGTTAAATTCAGTTTATTATTGAGGAAGTATTATTTTTGCGGGCATGATGTCAATCAAATTGCTTTTATTTCAACTCATTCTGATACTGAGCGCTTCAAGCCTAATGGCACAAAGCAACAATGCCACTTTGTTTGGAAAAATAACCGATGAAGCCGGTAAGCCAATTGAGATGGCCAATATTTCAATAAAAAACTCCTCCATCGGAACTGTTTCAAACCGCAAGGGTGAATTCCTATTGCGAATTCCGGCAAAGAAACCGGTAGTGATTGTGTTTTCAATCATTGGATATCAGTGGGTTGAGAAAAATATAACCGCAGGCGATGAGCAACGGTTTGAATTGAATGTTTCGTTGGTAAAAAAGGATCAACAGATCGGAGAAGTTCAGATAACCGATCAACGGCGAAATAAAACAAATATGGATCTGATTGATCCTAAATACATTACCAGCATTGTTGATGCAGGAACCGGTGGGGTAGAGGCACTGATTAAAACACTACCCGGAGTTTCGACCAATAATGAGTTGAGTTCTCAGTATTCGGTAAGAGGTGGAAATTTTGATGAAAATTTGGTGTATGTCAATGATGTTGAGGTTTATCGCCCGTTTCTTATCCGCTCAGGGCAACAGGAGGGAATGAGTTTTATTAATTCAGACATGGTTTCGGGGATTGAATTCTCTGCAGGAGGTTTTGATGCCAAGTATGGAGATAAAATGTCATCGGTACTGGATATCAAATACCGTAAACCCACCGAATTTGCAGGTTCGGCCAATGTCAGTCTATTAGGTGGTTCGCTGGAACTGGAAGACCTAAGTAAAAACGGTAAATTTTCTTATATTACCGGAATTCGATACAAAACAAACAGGTATCTGCTTGGTACGCTCGACGAGAAAGGAGAATACAATCCACGTTTCATCGATGCTCAAACTTACATGACCTACAAATTCAGTAATACATTCGATCTCTCTTTCCTTGGAAATGTGGCCCAAAATCAATATGATTTTGTTCCACAAACACGGAAAACCAGTTTTGGCACTTTCAACAATGCCTACAATGCAACCGTCTATTTTGAAGGTCAGGAGGTCGACAAATTTGTTACAAGTACAGGGGCTCTGGTTGCAAATTATCACAAGGGAGAACGGTTGAATCTGAAATTTATCGCTTCAGCTTTTCATTCCAAAGAAGAAGAAACTTATGATATTCTGGGGCAGTATTACCTGAATGAACTGGAACGTAACCTGGGATCTGAAAATTTGGGCGACAGTGTTCTGAACATTGGCGTGGGAACCTTTCTGAACCATGCACGTAATTATTTGAATGCCAGTGTTTTTAGCTTTGAACACAAAGGAGCTTACAATTCTGAAAGGAACTTGTTAAATTGGGGTGTCAAGGTTCAGCGTGAAATGATAAACGACAAGATGAATGAATGGATTATGCGAGATTCAACAGGTTATTCAATTCTACCTAAAGGTGTGAAATACGAAGGAGATAATTTAGAATTGTACAGTACAACCAACACAGACACAACCATCAATTCGACCCGTTTTTCAGGATACTTTCAGGATACTTATCAGATACCTGTCAACAAAGGTTCATTCTATGCTACAGGAGGAATTCGCGCCCAGTACTGGACACTTAATAAAGAGTTTTTGCTCAGTCCGAGGGGGTCTTTGCGCTATTACCCTGATTGGGATGCCAGTTTCGTATTCCATCTCGCCGGTGGAATTTACTATCAGCCTGCGTTTTACAAAGAATTGAAAGATATGAATGGAAGAATTTATCCAAACTTAAAGGCACAGAAGTCAACGCAGGTACTTTTTGGAACTGACTATATTTTTCGAGCCTGGGATAGGCCTTTCAAATTTACTTCTGAAATGTACTTTAAATGGATGACTAATCTGATTCCATATAAGATTGACAATGTACGTATTAGATACTTGCCCAATGAAACTGCCACTGGTTATGCAACAGGGTTAGATATGAAAGTAAATGGCGAGTTTGTCAGTGGTATTGAGTCTTGGGCAAGTCTTTCAATAATGAAAACAGAACAAGATATTGTTGGTGACGGACATGGTTATATTCCCCGGCCAACTGATCAGCGATTGACTTTTAGTGTTTTCTTTCAGGATTATTTTCCTGGCAACCCTACCTTAAAAATGCATCTGACTGCCTTTTACGGATCGCGACTTCCTACAGGACCACCCAATTCTCCACCTTATATGGATGTTTTTAGGATTCCTCCATATCGTCGAATTGACCTGGGAATGTCAAAAGTATTGATCGATCCTTCTCACAAAATCTACCGGTACAAAGCATTCAATTCAATCAAGGAATTATGGCTCGACCTCGAAGTATTCAACTTGCTGGGTATCAACAATACTATTTCGTACTTTTGGGTGGCCAACAATTCGGGCGACATGTTTGGAGTGCCTAATTATCTGACCAAAAGAAAATTGAATTTGAAACTGACTGTTAAATTCTAAAAAATGAAACTTCCCATCTTTCAGGCTGACGCTTTTGCTTCCAGCCTATTCAAAGGAAATCCGGCTGCGGTGGTGCCATTGACTAAATGGCTGCCGGATAGGATAATGCAACAAATTGCTTCGGAAAACAATCTTTCGGAAACTGCCTTTTTTATTCCTGAAGATGATCATTTTCACATTCGATGGTTTACGCCAAAGGCTGAAGTCAATTTATGTGGTCATGCTACACTTGCCACAGCCCATGTACTTTTTACAGAATTGAATTTTCAGGGTAATGAACTACAATTTAACAGCAAAAGTGGATTTCTGAAAGTTAGAAAGAGGGAAGATAAGCTACAACTCGATTTTCCCGCAGATCATGTTAATCCGGTTGAACTGAATCCTGTTTTTGATGATGCATTTGGAGTTAAAGCAATTGCTGCTTTCAAAGGGCGTACTGATTATCTACTTTTGTTCGAATCGGAAGAATTGATCCAAAATATAAAACCCAATTTTCAACTCCTGAATCAAACCGATGCAAGGGGGATTATAGTCACCTCTGTAGGAAAAGAAATTGATTTTGTAAGTCGTTTTTTTGCTCCCCGGGTAGGCGTTGATGAAGATCCGGTGACGGGTTCAGCGCATACTTCGTTGGTTCCATTTTGGGCTGAAAGACTCAATAAATCTGAGTTGACTGCTTTACAGCTTTCAGAACGAGGGGGCCAATTATGGTGTACCCTGGCTGGCGATCGGGTATTAATTGCCGGCAAAGCAATTACTTATCTAAGAGGTGAAATTGAAATTTGATTTATTATTGAAATACGTTTTACAGGGTTGTTTTTAATTATTTTCAGATAAAAATTGATATATTTACATTCAAAACTTAGATAATGACAACTCTACAATTAAAAAAAATACTTATTAATCAGATAAATGATATTGATGATGTAGCATTTTTAAATGAGATAAAAAGTATTATTGACTCCAAATCCAATCAACAAATATTTAAATTAACTGCGGAACAACGTAAGGAAATTAATGCTTCAAAAAGAGATTTTCGAAATGGTAATCTTATTGCTCAATCAGAAATTGACAAGGAAGTTGCAAAATGGGCAAACGAAAAATAAACTGGACCCATAGGGCGAAAATCAAACTTTTTCAAATTCTCGAATTCTATGCTGAACGAAATAAGAGTAAAGTATATTCTTTGAAATTGAACAAAGAAATTAAAAAGCAATTATATTATATTCAAAAACAACCAGAGATTGGTAGAAAATCAGAAATTGAATCTATTCGAGGATTGGCATTTGAAAATTTTATCCTATTTTATGAGATAACACCAACCCAAATTGTAGTCCACACAATATGGGATTGTCGTCAAAATCCGAATGACTTGAATTTCATTGAACTTTAGTTGTAACCACAAAAGCAGAATTAATACTGTTCAATTTCCCCCAAAACATTATTCCTATCTATTTGTTAAATTTAACAACTTTAGAAAAAGGAAATATGCAAGATCATCAATTTACCAATGAACTTATTCATGAAACTTCGCCGTATTTGCTTCAACATGCGCACAATCCAGTCAACTGGCAGGCATGGGGAGAGAAGGCACTGAGTCATGCCAAAGCCGAAAACAAGCTTGTACTCATCAGTATTGGCTTTTCGGCCTGTCATTGGTGTCATGTGATGGAACATGAATCGTTTGAAGATCCGGAGGTGGCGAAGGTGATGAATGAGCATTTTGTATGCATCAAAGTCGATCGGGAGGAACGTCCTGATGTTGATCACATTTATATGAGCGCGGTGCAGCTTTTAACAGGTCAAGGAGGTTGGCCACTCAATTGCATCGCATTGTCGGATGGCCGTCCTATATGGGGAGGAACATATTTTCGACGGGAAGACTGGTTGGAATCTTTGGAATCAATTGCTGATTTTTATACTGAAAATGAGATCCAGGCAGAAGAATATGCATCAAAATTGCATGAGGGGATTGAACAAAATGCTCTGATTGCTATTTCACCCGTTCCGACAAATCCAGATCCTTTATTACTTCGCTCGCTGCTTACGAAATGGGAGAATCAGTTCGATACTAAATATGGGGGAACCCAAGGCGCTCCTAAGTTTATGCTTCCCAATAACTGGCAATTTTTATTACGTGCAGGAGTTCTGTTTCAGAATAAATCAATCGTCGATCAAGTAAAGTTGACCTTGCAAAAAATGGCCTTTGGTGGTATTTATGACCAGGTTGGAGGAGGCTTTGCACGCTATTCTACTGATGAAACATGGAAAGTCCCTCACTTCGAAAAAATGCTTTATGACAATGCACAGCTTCTTGGTTTGTATGCCAATGTCTATAAAATAGACCCGAATCCGATTTATAAACAAGTGATAGAGGAAACAGTTGTATTCATAAAACGTGAACTTCTTTCATCGGAAAATGGATTTTATTCGGCACTTGATGCAGACAGCGAAGGAGTTGAAGGGAAATTCTATGTATGGACAAAAAAAGAACTGGAAGAGATTTTAAATGCTGACTTTGATATTTTTAGCCAATACTTCAATGTCAATTCGCATGGATTATGGGAACATAACCAATATATTCTATTGCGTTCCGATGAAAATTCAACATTTGCAGCCATCCATGGGATTTCAGAAGATGAATTGGTAGCCAAAATTAAAAGATGGAAATCATTGCTGCTGGTCGAACGTAATTATCGAATCCGACCTGCACTGGACGATAAGATTTTGACTTCATGGAATGCATTGACCATTTCATGTTTAATAAGTTGCTATCAAGCCTTTGGAGAGGATCGGTATTTGGAACTTGCTTTAGGAAATGCCAAGTTCCTAAAGGAAAAATTGATGGATAGCGAAGGTCAATTGTTTCATTCCTATAAAAACAATCAAGCGAAGATCAATGGATTTCTGGAAGATTATGCATTTGTAATTGAAGCATTTACCTCACTTTTTGAAACTACGGGAGATATAAGCTGGCTTAATGAAGCTACCCGGTTGATTGAAATTACATTAACCAGGTTCTATGATTCAGATAAATCCATTTTCAGATTTACTTCCAAGGATCAGAGGGACCTCATTTCCAACACTTATGAAATTCACGACAATGTGATCCCGTCATCAAATTCGGTAATGGCCAGAAACCTGTTTAAGCTTTATTTGCTGCTTGACCGGCCCGATTACCTGGATATCGCAAAGTCAATGCTGAGTTCTGTTGTCGGAAATATGACGGCCTATCTTTCAGGTTACAGCAATTGGTCGCAACTTGTAATGGACATAGCAGAAAGTCATCTTGAAGTGGCTATCGCAGGCCCTCATGCAATCAGCTTGTTGCACGAAATTCAGAAAAAATATTTACCTCAGGTAGTGTTTTGTGCAGGTACTTTTGATAAAAACCTGCCTTTATTGGCAAACCGATTTGTTACAGGGAAAACTCTCATCTATATATGCCAGAATAATATTTGCCAACTTCCGGTTGAAACAGTGAAGGAGGCCATTGAATTAATAGGTCAACTGTCGGAATTAAAGAAGGCTGAAATCTAAATAAATATGTTAATATTAAACAACAGGAAACTCATCCTTTACATAGCCATGAGCCTAGATGGTTTTATAGCCAAAGCTGATGGCGATATCAGTTTCTTATCACTTGTTGAAAAAGAGGGGGAGGATTATGGCTATTCAACTTTTATTGATTCGGTGGATACTATTATCGTGGGCCGTAAAACATATGATAAAATACTTTCTATGGATATTAAATGGCCTTATGGATCTAGGGAGGTATATGTTTTAACCAGATCAGCAAAACCAGATTCTGGGCACCTGCATTTCTACTCCGGAAATTTAACTGATTTGATTTCGAAACTTAGTCGTCAGGAAGGAAAGCATATTTATTGTGATGGCGGAGCTGAAACGGTTCATCAATTACTGATGGATGATTTATTAGACGAAATGATCATTTCGATCATCCCCGTTATTCTGGGAGATGGAATTTCATTGTTTAAGGATGGCTTTCAGGAGAAAAAACTACGGCTCATAAGTGCTGACTTGTATGAAAAAGGATTGGTTCAACTACATTATATTTGCGTGAAGGAGTAATCAATAAAGTGAACTCCATTTATTGATACATATACTCCTGTCTTTAATTTAGATCCCACAAATGACACAAATGACACAAATGACATTTGTCATTTGTGTCATTTGTGTCATTGTATTTGCATACCCTCCATCTCTATAATTAAGGTCTGCTGAAAAACTCACAATGTGCAGTATTATAAGAAGATATCAACCTGCAAATTAAAACAAGTGCAAGGAAATTTGAATTGACGATTCAAAATCCTTGCACTAGTTTGTTTTTAGAATCAATTAATTGGGTATTTTTTGCAGATTCAAAAATAAAACAATCACACACATGCTGGTTGTAGGTTGTACCCTTGTAATGTTCTAAGCAGCTGTCACTTGAATCATTTTAGGGTGCAACCAGAGATTTTATTTGTTTTTACCCCGAGTACTCGGGGTAAAGTCTGCGGTTGTACCCTTTTGTAATATTAAATGATCACATTCATACATTTACAGCGGTACAACCTACAACCAACATCTTTCGGAGAATTTTATTTCCCTTTTTCTTCTAATGACAGTTTTAACAAGTCAATGGGAATGAGCAATATTCAATTCTAACCAAATGAACCTAAAAAGTCGATACTGAGTTTTTTAGCAGACCCTAATTACTGAAAGTGAGCCACATATCTCCTAGGGAGAGTGCTTTGCCTGAGAATTCATGTCTTATGTTTATCCGAACCAATGGTTGGCCAATTCTCCTTTTCAAATGATGATTAAATCGAACTCACTTTATAAAGTGTTGCAAAGTTCAAACTCAGTTAATAAGTATCAATACATTTTCGTATTTTGTCAGGCTAAAAATAAATCTGGTCACTTCGTATGAAATATTTTCTCTTTTTGACTCTTTGCTTGAGTATGTTGAATACTTTAGGGCAGACAGATAAACAATTGCTGGAGCGATCATTATTCAATTTGCCGAATGTATCTTTTGTAGATGTCAGCAGACCAGGCGATCTGTTTCTGACGTACGATTTATTGATCAGGCAGCCGCTGGATCATCAATATCCCGAGAAGGGAGTATTTTATCAATGGGTGCAACTTCGCCACAAAGGATTTAATAATCCAATGGTAATTGAAACAAATGGTTATCAAATGTCTAAAGGGAGAAATGAAGTGGAGCAAATTCTGGATGCCAACAATATTGGTGTTGAGTATCGGTTTTTCGGAAAATCAGTACCCGATTCCCTGCAATGGAAATACCTGACCATTGAGCAGTCTACTGGTGATCTTCATGCCATCCATGAGCTTTTCAAGGAGATTTATAAGGAAAAATGGATCAGTACGGGCATCAGTAAAGGCGGTCAGACAACTATCTACTATAAATATTTTTATCCCGATGATGTAGAAATTGCTGTGCCGTATGTGGCTCCGATGGATGACAGTATTGAAGATACTCGAATTTATACATTTTTAGATACGATCGGGACTCCTGAATGCCGGAAGAAGATAATTGATTTTCAGAAGTTTTTGCTGATCCATGAAAGAGAAGCAGTTGAAAAACTCAAGTGGTATTCAAAAGGAGCAGGTTTAAAATTCAATTATATTGGTAACATTGGCAAATCGTTTGAATATACGGTGCTTGAATATTCTTTTTCATTTTGGCAATGGGGTCGTTCCTGCGACAGCATACCTCCCGGCGAGTCAGTTGACAAATGTCTGGATGAATTGCTGAAGGTTACCAATATATCTTCCTTTTCCGACAAAGACATGCAAAACTATGGGCCTCATTATTATCAGGCAGCCACTCAGTCAGGCTATTATGGTTACAACATTACCTCTTTTCGAAAATATCTTAAACATTTCAGTTCAAATCCATCAGCTCTCTTTCCTCCAAAGTCAGCGACTATCCATTATTCAAATGGAGAATTGAATAATAAAGTTCAGGCGTGGCTGAAAGAGAAAGGAAATGACATCCTTTACATATATGGTGGAATTGACACTTGGTCGGCTGCGCGTGTTTTGGTTTCTAATAAGGTAAATTCCAAATCATTCCTGATTCCGGGTGCCAATCACGGATCTGCCAGAATTAAGAATATGCCGGCCTCTATGCAGCAGGAATTCTCACAACTGGTAAAAAGCTGGACAGGGTTGAATTGTAAATTAGATGTTTTGAAAAATCAATAAATTATGCGACCATCATTTTTATTATTTTTATTAAGTATACTTCAATCTGGTTTGATTGCTCAGCCTGTAAAACATTCGTTTGTTTGCAGCGACTATACCCAAGGGAAAGTATTTATAATTTCTGAGGAAGGTAAAGCCATCTGGGAATATCCTGCCTTGCACTGCAATGATGTTTGGATACTACCCAGTGGAAATGTTCTTTTCAATACAGGAAATGGTGTGAAGGAAGTTACCCGAACCAAACAAATTGTTTTTCAGTATGAATCGAAAAGTGATATTTATGCCTGCCAACGTTTACCTAATGGAAATACCTTTATTGGCGAGAGTAACTCTGGAAAGTTGCTTGAAGTGGCGCCAGATGGCCTGATTGTCAGTCAAATCAATCTGTTTCCTGATAGTTTGGATGCAGGATCTGCATTTATGCGCAATGCCCGAAAACTTGCAAATGGAAATTATCTGGTAGCTCATTATGGTATGGATGTGGTCCGTGAATATAACTCACAGGGAAAAATGTTGATGGAAATTCCTGTCAAAGGTGGACCACATTCAGTTGTCAGGCTTCCTAATGGAAATACATTGGTTGCATGCTCGGATCACAACGGCGATCCTAAAGTAGTTGAATTTGATACAAAGGGCAAAATCGTTTGGCAGGTGCTTAAAAATGATCTTCCAGGCATTGAATTGAAGTTTATGACTGGCTTGCAACGTCTTTCAAATGGCAACACAGTGATGACTAATTGGTTAGGCCATAATCAGTTTGGAAAGGCTCCACATGCCATTGAAATAACACCCGATAAAAAGGTAGTCTGGATTTACAACAATAACTCTTTTATCCAGACCATGTCGAGCATTCAATTGATTGATAGTGGAAAAATATTCAATTTAGATGAAATCCTACATTAAGAAATAGAGACCATCTTTTGGATACAGACTCTATTTCTCTATTTCTGGATATGGCACTTATTCCGATGAGAAATGTGCAATGTATTCAGGATCAATTTTTATAGTTGATCAATTCAAAAAATAATTCAGATTAAAAATCATTTTTATTCATTTACTTTAAAATAAATATCGTCCAAATTGATTCTATTCAGCAGTATTAATTGGCCGATTTCAGGAAGGTTTCAATCTTTCTGGCCTCTAAGTCGGTCAGACCAGCCTTGATTTTCATATGTCCCATAATTATGCTCCACTGGTCGTCGCTGTATGTGGCGGGTGAAGGTGCATTGTGGCAGCGAGCGCAACTCTCACCCCAAAGTTGTGCTCCAGATTTATCAACGACATATTTCGGCGTTTTGCATCCTGAGACAAAAAATACTGCAACTATCGCAAATAATATAATGAAAGAGATTAATTTTATTTTTTTCATGATCACCCTTAATAATATGAGTTTAAAATCTATAAATTACTTGCGAAATGAATTGGTTACCATCAAAACTTTGACGTTGGTAAGAAAATTTAATGAGACAATCCCAGGCAAGCCAGTAATTAATGCCATAAGCCCATTGGTGTATGCTATTTCCTGCTGAATTTATCAAAGCATTGCCCCATGGCGCATTTGCAGGAGTTGTAAATTTTGAATAACGCAAAGCAAATTCAATGTTATTGAGAAATTGGAGGTCAAAAGTTGTAGGACGAAGACTTCCTTGCACATACCAGGCAGAACTCTTATTGGATTTAAAAGCAACTGTTGAATCAAAGGGATACCTTGCCTGATCAACATTCATGGTTTTATATTCCCCGTAAACCCTAACTGTACTCTTTAATGATGTAAGGTAGTGGTAATAGCTAAGATCGTAAGCCATCCAACTGGCTCCTACATTATTATAAATTGTATGAATGTCACCAGTTTTTGTTTTCTGAAGGGTGGATAATCCCAATTCGAGGCTGGAATTAGCAAAAGGAAGCAATCCAACTCTACCGCCAAATGCCATATCCCTGTTGTTATTCAAAAAACTTTCATACTCAAAATTCCCTGCCATATTAGCATCATTGGCAATCAAATGAGGGCCGTTTGAAATGTAGAAATCGTAATTGAGTTTTGAATATCCCATTTGAAGACCACCAACTATTCCTAAGCCAGTTTCAACCAATGGACCTATACCACCATCGCCAAAACCGACCGGGTCGGTAGGAAATCGGTTAAGATATCCCTCACCCATCATTCCTCGGTAATGACCAAATTTTGGAAGGAAACGCCCTGCATAAACAGTGAGATCAGGCAGTATCGCATAATTAAGGTGTACTTGTTCCAGACCGAAATCTGCTACTCCATCCTTTGTTTCAATTTCTATTTCTGAAATGAGAAAAAGCTTTTCTCCAAGTCTTACCAAAGGGGCCAAATGAAATTTAATATTTCTGAATCCTTGCTGACTAGAATCGGAAACGAACACTGCTTCTGCTCCACCGGTGATCATGAGTTTTTTAGTTCCCCACATTGGATTGTTAACTTGTGAGGTAATTGGAATACTGTCCTGCGCCATAGCACTAAAACAAACAAGCAATCCGATAAAGAAGATTAAAACGTAAAATTTCTTCATGCTTTTTTATTTTGAAGTACCACTTTTCTTTTGTATTTCACGTATATAATTAACCAATGACCAGCGTTGATTGTCGGTCAGCGGATAAACCGGCATTGGGGCCTTAGCGTTTTTTATCTTCCAAAAGAAAGAACCATCAGAGGCTTGCTTGTTGCGGTCAGATAATAGATTCCCAGGTCGTGGTACAAGACTAATTCCAGAGGGCCCATCACCTTTACCTTTTGGACCATGACACATAAGACAGTAAGTGGTGTAAAGCTCAGCACCTGCTTTCGTGGAGTTCGGATCGTCTTTAACAGGATTCATTATTTTATCGGCTTCTTTGGGGGCATTCCAGGTGCCAGATTGTTGCATACCGATAAATAAAAACAACATCAGAAAGATAATTTTCATAAAAAAGTATTTTTAGTATGATTTAAAACATAGTTATGAGACTAAACAATTTAAACAAAGAATAATTCCTTTTGTTCACTGTCAACCTGTTATATTTCAAGGATTCTGAAACGCTTGCCAGTAGTTTGTCTAAAGTCATACTTAATAAGGCAGCGTAATCCACTTAAAACAGAAAGATGATTTTAAGTAATTGCATTACAGTGATATATGTCAACTTTAGATGTAGATAATTGAATTTTGGCACTCTATATACCCGTATGGAGCAAGAAAAATTTCCTTTATAATGTTAGGTGCTAAATCAGCTATTTTTACTTTTTTACTTTTACCTTTCCCCTTTTGTTTTCTCAACAGTAGTTTTTATTAGTTTTATACCCGATAAAAACTAATCAAATCTAAGATCTGTACAATGGGGATAAAGAATCGTTTGATCATTATGAGTTTTCTCCAATTTTTTATTTGGGGTTCATGGCTAATTTCCCTTGGTGGGTATCTGGGCATGGAACAGGAACTGGGGGGTCTGGGTTTTAAAGGAGGACAGATTGGTTCTATTTTCGCTACGCTAGGAATTGCTTCCCTCATTATGCCAGGAATCATTGGCATAATTGCCGACAAGTGGATAAATGCCGAACGGCTGTTAGGATTTTGTCATTTATTCGGTTCGGTAGCTCTTTTTTATGCGTCAACATTCACCGATTACGACCATGTATATTGGGCTATGTTGGTAAATTTATTTTTCTATATGCCAACGATTGCGTTAAACAACACTGTAGCTTATAATGCTCTGGAACAAAATAAATATGACATCGTCAAAGCATTTCCACCAATACGAACTTTCGGCACCATTGGGTTTATCGTAGCCATGTGGGTAGTTGATCTGTCCGGGTTTAAAAACTCCAACGCACAACTCTATGTTGGATCGGTTGCCTCACTGGTTATGGCCGTATATTCATTTACACTTCCCCAATGCCCTCCAGCCAAAACCAAACACAAATCGTTGTTTTCGGCTTTTGGCCTCGATGCCTTCGTATTATTCAAAACAAAGAAAATGGCTATTTTCTTCCTGTTTTCGATGCTTTTGGGGGCTGCTTTGCAAATAACCAACTCATATGGGAATTTGTTCATTGGCAGCTTTAAGGATATCCCGGAATTTGCCAATTCTTTCGGTGTGAAACATTCTGTCATTTTATTATCTATATCTCAAATGTCTGAAACTTTGTTTATTCTGACTATTCCGTTTTTCCTGAACCGCTTTGGAATCAAACTGGTAATGATGATGAGTATTTTTGCTTGGGTACTACGATTCGGATTGTTCGGGATTGGTAACCCTGGAGACGGGATACCATTGCTGGTATTGTCAATGATCGTATATGGCATGGCATTCGATTTTTTTAATATCTCTGGTTCTCTGTTTGTAGAAACAGAAGCAAAGCCCGAAATAAGGGCCAGCGCTCAAGGTTTGTTTATGATGATGACCAACGGATTGGGTGCTATAATTGGGGGATATGCAAGCGGTGCGATAGTTGATTTTTATTCAGCGTATGGAGAAGGGGGCAAACTCATCAGCCGTTCCTGGCCCACCATCTGGTTTATTTTTGCAGGATACGCATTGATACTTGGCTTGATTTTCCCATTCGTTTTCAAATATAATCACAAGGAAAAAACGACCCTTTTACAGGTTGAATCTGTTTCTGTTACAGGTTAGCCATTTAATGAATTTTAGAATCAAAAAATGAAACAATATCTTAATTTACTAAACCATGTGATGAATTCCGGTGTTGAAAAGAGCGATCGCACTGGAACCGGAACCATTAATGTGTTTGGTCATCAGTCCAGATACGACCTTTCAGAAGGGTTTCCAATGATGACAACCAAAAAATTGCATTTGAAATCCATTATTTATGAATTGCTTTGGTTCTTGACAGGCGATACCAACATCAAGTATTTACAGGACAATGGGGTAAGAATTTGGAATGAATGGGCTGACGAAAATGGAGAACTTGGTCCTGTTTATGGTTACCAGTGGAGATCTTGGCCAACTCCCGACGGCCGGCACATCGATCAGATTACACAGGTAGTGAACAGTATTAAAACCAATCCTGATTCGCGCCGTCACATGGTAAGTGCTTGGAATGTAGGTCAGATTGATCAAATGAAGCTGCCTCCCTGTCATATTCTGGTTCAGTTTTATGTGGCAAATGGAAAGCTCTCCTGCCAACTATACCAGCGTAGCGCCGATATCTTCCTTGGAGTGCCCTTTAACATTGCCTCTTACGCATTGCTCACCTTGATGATGGCACAGGTTTGCAATTTGCAGCCGGGAGATTTTATCCATACGCTTGGTGATGCCCATATTTATCTCAACCATTTAGATCAGGTGAAACTACAACTCACCCGCGAACCGTATCCACTTCCGCAGATGAAAATCAATCCGGCAGTTAAAAGCATCTTTGATTTTAATTATGATGATTTTGAATTGATTGGTTATCAGTCGCATCCGCATATTGCAGGGAAAGTGGCCATATAGTTAATTGCTAAATAAAAAATAGTTAGGTTTGACGAATATAGAACTTTAAGACTTCTTCAACGGGGTCACTGATTATTTAAAATCCTATGATACACGACAATATATCCATTATTGTAGCCATTGCTCAGAATTTCGCCATTGGTAAAAACAACGATCTTTTGTTTCACCTTCCGAATGATTTGCAGCGGTTCAAACAAATTACAACAGGCCATCCTGTGATCATGGGCCGCAATACCTTCCTGTCATTGCCAAAAGGAGCTCTGCCAAACCGCAGGAATGTGGTGATTACAGACAATACCGAGGAGAAATTTGATCGTTGCGAAATGGTTTTCTCCATTGATGAAGCAGTGGAAGCTGTCAAGAATGAATCCGAAGCCTTTATCATTGGAGGTGGTGCGATCTACCGTCAGTTTTTTCCTTTGGCCCGAAAGTTGTACCTCACCCTTGTACACCGCGACTTTGATGCAACTGTCTTCTTTCCCGAAATCAATTATTCTGATTGGGAAGTGACGGCACGCGAAGATTTGCACGATGAAATAAATGGCTTTAATTATTCAAATCTGAATCTGAAACGAAGATAAAAGTAATTGACTGTTTGGGTCCTCAGAGGATACAAATATAATGTTAATTAAGTAGGGTCTGCTGAAAAACTCAGTATCGACTTTTTATGTTCGTTTGTTTAGAATTGAATATTGCTCATTCCCATTGACTTGTTAAAACTGTCATTAGAAGTGAAAGGGAAATAAAATTCTCCGAAAGATGTTGGTTGTAGGTTGTACCGCTGTAAATGTCTGAATGTGATCATT
>Ga0209123_1001249_pt1 | contig 26088 bp, 26 predicted proteins | sample BarGraIncu00431A_FD_184500 | JGI IMG/M metagenome (GOLD analysis project Ga0209123, IMG submission 184500) | Arctic peat soil microbial communities from Barrow, Alaska, USA - Barrow Graham LP Incubations 004-31A (SPAdes) (version 2) | ecosystem: Environmental > Terrestrial > Soil > Wetlands >...
TCTATAACATCGGGCTCAAACGCACCAAGACATTTCGACCTTATGCCGTAGTAAAAGTATGCCATTTTAGCCCCCGTTTTCATTCATTTGATGGTGTGGCACAAGGTGCCACATGGGGGTCTATAATGCGAAATTGAGATAAACTTAATAAAGAGATAATTTATAGTTCGTTTTCAAAAATAAATTTAAATTTTAAGCTTTATTTATCAGATTAAAAAGAGGGGGTAAAAAATGAATAACGATTCAATACTATATTTTCCATCAATTGAATTCCGAAACGATGATTGGGTAAAATCAAGTTTATTATTATGGAATAAAATATACAGAATTGTCCCTAGCGGATATACTCCGAATGATAGCCTAGTTGTTAAAGAGGCCCAAGATAACGATTTGATCAGAAACATAACTATAGAACAAGAGGATATAAGTGCTGCAGGTGACCACTTTTTGAAATTTCTTAAAAGGAGACAATTTTTACCTTCAGGATTAGAGTCAACTCATCAAGATTTTGTGCACGAGGATAAAATTGATAAGAAATTATATCCTCTTTTAGAGAGTATTTCTGAAAAATATAATGATAAATGGTTTAAGCTTTCTAAAGCGAATGCTAGAGGCTATATGTTTTATTTATCAGATACAATGGCTAAACGTAGAAATTTGATAAGAGCTACCGATGATCATAATAGTTGGGTAGTTATGCCTTATTTTTCAGAAGGAGGAAATTTCGGTGAAGAAATCTATAATGTTGAAGCAGCCGGTTTTTATTCATCTTTAATTATTAATGATCTTATCCCTGCTAATTTATCAGAAGTTCCAATATCAAAGATAATTGATTTTGTTAGAATGAGAAAGGATTTAAAAAAGGAATTCAGACAAACTTTAAATGAATTTACAAGTCAACTTTCATCGACTGATAGCCTTGCATTTACAAAGCAACTAGTTAACGATTATGAAAAGGATATTCAAAATCTAACGCGTGATTTAAGGAAGAGTATGGATTTCTGTAATAAGGATGATATTTCATCTGTATTAACAATGGGATTGCCTGTAAGTTTGACAGCTTTTGGTGCTTTTGCTGTTGACGGTGATCCATTTAGTTTGTGCAAAGTTTTTGGCTCTATTCTAATAGGAGCAGTAGCATCATATTCTGACTATAAAAAAACAAAAAGACAGCAACAGAAAAATCCATTAGCTACCTATCTTATAGATATGAATAAAGAACTTATAGGAGCACGTACACGTCCTAATTATAGTTATATATTTAATGAATTTATAAATGATTAATATTCATAAATTATAGGATTACTAAGAATTTACATTATGGGAAGCTTTAAATAACTGAAATTGCGAACTGATTTCAACTACGATCATTTCTGGCATTGGAAACGCAGAAATGCAATGCCCAATAACTGAGCAAGGAAAGGATGGCATGGTGGTGCCTATATGATTTACGCCAAGGATACTACTAATCTTAACCATGTAAAAGTCGTCTTAGATAATATCAGAAACAATGTCGTTTCCTATGAAAGCATATATGGAAAGGTACCAGAAGAAGTATTAGAAAACATTACTTTTCAACTATGTGAAATTGAAGAATTTATTATAGGCCCTCAAAAAATCACAGCAACGAACATTGCTAATTCTGATTTACGCTTTATGGGATATTGGGAATACATAAATGGCAAATGCAGTTTTTGGGAAATGATTCGGGAGATGAAGGAAAATGAAGGAGATATTTGAAAAAATTACGGACCGTTGTTTATGTGGCCGTGGAGAAAAATATGCGAATTGTTGTAAAGGGAAAATTAATCCAAATGAAAAAGAAACTATTCACAAGGGATTTATGGCAGAGCTGGATACACGACGAAGAAAATATAAAAAGATATGTTTGCATCCAAAGAGTGAGGAATGTTCTGATACAAAAACCCATGCACATTCCATTTCACAAAAGGCTGTTTTAGATTTAATTTCAGAACACGGAATTGTACTTATGCCGGTTGTTTATGGGATAACAAATGAATTTCAAATGAAACCAATGGGGATTGAATCTCAAGCAACTAAATTTTACTGTTTTTGTTCAAAGCATGATGGAATATTTAGTGATATTGATAAAAGAAATATAGACCTCAACGAATATTTTTTTTTCTTATACGCATATAGAAGCTTTGCCGCAACATATTATAAAGTTATTCGTGAACTAGATTGTTTTGCTAAGTTAAGCCAAAAATATGACCTTAATTTCAATCCATATGCAGTTCTGATGAATGTGCGAATTCAAAATTCAATACCTGCGTTAGAATGGATTAAGGAGAAATTCAATGATTCGATATTAACAAATAAATATGATTGCCTTGAAAGTATATACTTAACATTAGATTACAGAGTATATTTTGCAACTTCAACGTGCTTTAATTTAATGTTTGATATATTTGGAAATAGAATAAACCATGCTGAATACGATTTGCCTATGGTGTATATTTCCGTCATTCCGCAAGAACAACAGACTCAAATTATTTTTTCTTGGTTTAAAGAAGATGATTCAGTATATGGATTTTTTAAAGAACATTTAGAAATCGTACCAACAAGATATGTTCTTAAATATCTGAATAATTTACTTCCTCTTAATTGTGAAAATATGACTGTAGGGCCTTCTCTTTGGCGACATTGGAGTGCCAGTGCTCAAAATGAGTTTTTTGAATTGGGAAGTACACATTTGTTAAACGGCAATATTAAAAATAATTCATATTCATATTTTGAACCTAGAGCTTTTAATCTGTTTGAACGTATTTAAACCCAAAATATATTATACTTCATGCTATCCATACACCAGTTAGGCTAATAATTGGAAGACGAGGAGCATTATATTAAGGCAAACGAACCAGGAATACAACCAGATATTAAGTATTGTCCGATATGTAAAGGAGAACTGCGGAATGTTCTCAGGAGTGAAATGAAATCAAAAGGATATAGAAGAAAAGATGGAACAGTTTTGGAATATACCCATACTTATCACTGTAATAATTGCGACAATAGATTTGAAATAAACCAAGATAGATAAAAGAAATTGGTAATTAGGAAGTTTTTCGAAAGGGTGAGTCGTTTGTCAAAGCTGTACGCTGTTTATACAATAGCTAAAAAAGTTGAGCGGTTTTTGGGTCAAGCATATTTAACTGAAAAGGACCTACAGGTCATTGAACAAAGTTTTGAGTGTCAGCTTCAATCGGAATATCTTATTACGCTTACGGACGGAGACGTTGTTAACATCAATATTATTGATTCAATCGAAGAGATTAAGGCAGACGAGGACTAAACAGAAAAATCTTTTTCAAAAATCGCTAACTTCCAGTTACCCATACAACTAAATACTAGTTCTATTAAACCCCACGCAATTAAACGCTTTCCCTTAACCGATTAAAACGAAGGCAGGCGTTGTGTCTATAACTGGAAGTCTGGATAAGCATAGGCTAAGATATAGTTAAGTAGGATAATGGGAAGTTCACTTGAACGTCAGTTGTTAAGGGTATATGGATAATCCTGCGATGCTCTCGTCCTACGTTTCATAAGAAAGATGTGTAGTAACAACACCCAAACACCCACCTATTATGCTCAGTACATATAATTATTCTTTATATAGTAAGTTGCTGAACATAAATATCCTAATCATTTTTCTTGCTTTTAATATACTGTTTATATTCATCACCCCACTGAAACATTTCTTCTAAAACAGGCAAAAATTTCATTCCAATTTCGGTTAATGAATATTCTACCTTTGGTGGAACTTCTGGATATATTTTTCTATTTACAAGCTGATAACTTTCTAAACTACGAAGTTCTTTTGTTAAAGTGGATTGTGTTATGTCTCCTGTCATGCGATTTAATTCTCCAAAGCGAAGAGTTCCTAAACTTAAATTATATAGTATTAAAAGAGTCCATTTTCCTCCAATCATTTTCTGTACTGTTGAAATGGGGCAATTTTCATGGTCACTTTTATTATCATTCATTTTTCGCCTCCATACTATGATTATAGATAGTATCTATTGAATATAATAGTACTTGTGATAATAATTGTAACATTGTAGAATATGTATGTAAATGAAAACACAAATAATTAAAGTGAGGTAATAAAATGAATGAAATATTAAAATTTATTAAAGATGCTGGTGTATTCTACATTGCAACTGTTGAGGGTGATAAACCCAGAGTACGTCCATTCGCATTTGCCATGGAATACCAAAGTAAAATCTATTTTTGCACATCTAACCAAAAGAATGTATATAATCAGCTAAAGTCTAATCCACAGTTTGAAGCTTGCACTATGTCAAAAGATGGGCGGTGGATAAGATTACAAGGTAAAGCAGTTTTTGATTCAAGTACGGATGCAAAAGCTAAAGCATTTGAAGTTATGCCAGGTCTTGCAAAAATATATAAATCTGCAGACTTTGAGGTTTTCTATGTAGAAGAAGCTGAAGCTACATTTTATAGCATGAAAGATGAGTCCAGAACTATAAAGCTATAGAAATATTAAATTATGTAAGTAAAATTAACAAACTTAAAGAAGATAACTTTTAATATAGAGGACCGTCAACCAAGAAATGGTGACGGTTCTTTTGTAGATTATGTAAATAGTTGTTATAGCACATTATTGTGCGAGTGCGTCACAGCATAGACATTCGGTCTTGTTTCCTTAAACTCCCATTATTCTTATTTCGTGCAGGTACAAACGGACAGGATGAACTTCACAAAATCCATAAAACTGGATAAGAATGGGGCATATTTTCTAACGTGCTTAACTCCAAGTCATAAGCGGTTCAAGTGGCTCTTTGCAGAGTATCTAGAAAGATAAAATTTGCGAAAATTTATTAGGTGGGAATGTGGATGACTTTACAGCAGTTTGGGCTATGTGGGCATCCTTTATACCAATCGCATTTGTCGCAGGTCAATATGCTAATAAATTCACCTTCAAGGTATAAAATCCACTAATATAGTGTTGACAACACTCGTTGTATTGTGGTAAAATGTATGGTTTTGTTATTGCGCATATACGATTTATCCGTTATACTGTTTATGAGTTAAATAAAAGGATCATTAGTCTCATGCGAAATGACTGATGATCCTTTTATTTATTTTCCGTTTTGGAGGTGGAAATATGGAAGTTACAAGGCTTGAACATGAGGTTTGTGAGTCTACCGATGTTCTTAGCCAAGGCACTTGGCGGAAGGCTTTGACTTAACTTCGGTCACTTTGTTCAACCGGATCATATCAGACTTGGATTGCTTCAAAGACTCCAAATATAGATGCCAATCACTTAATATTAAATTGTCCCAATGAATTTTAAAAGACAGGATAGAAAGAATGCGCACTTCTCATTTAGTACCTTTAAGCAAAATTATATCTCTCATAGACTTACAAATTACTTTAAGGTGGTTGTGTCAAATGAGAACGAGGATTACTCATAAATATGTTTACCGGACATTCCCAAAGGGAGGGTTCAATCAATTGCATAAGGAGCTTTCTCAATATTGTAATACTACACCACCAGATGGCAAAATCTCATTATCCAGAAAAGAAGGTACTTGTAAAATAGATATTGATGCGACCAAAGAGGATTTAGAAAATATCTGCGAAGAAACTACCTGCATTGATCTGTCATTTCATTATAAGTCCAATCATATGTATTTAATTTTAGACACGCCCTCGAAAACTCTGGAAGTTTCGTATCTGATTTACGATAGCCTAGAAGCGGCGAAGAAATTTATTGCCTACTTTGAACTGATTTCAGGCTTGAAGAGACTTAGTCAACAAGAAGTTAAAGAGTTGACCGATGGTCATAGTTGTGAGACTATAGACAGTCTTTCATTAAATAACGAATCAACAAATTCACTGGCAACTGTATGGCAAAAGGCATTAAAGAAACTTCAGTTAGATTTGTCATCCTCTGCAACGTATCAGACATGGATCGCCCCAATAGTTCCAAGTGTTGAGGCCAATCAGTTAATATTAAACTGTCCCAGCGAATTTGCTAAAGACTGGATAGAAAGCCGGTATAAGAAGGATATCATAGAGGCTGTTCGTGCCATAGATTCTTCCGTAGAGGAGGTTATAGTTAGAGCCGGTGGTAAGGCAGTACAAAGTCAAGAGAGTCAAAAAAAAACTAATGAAAGGAGATTTCTTGAAATCGATGTACCATTATTCGAAATTATGAAACAGGTCTATGAGAGAGATACTGAGAATTCGGTGGGATGCTCATTTGATAAGTATTTTAATCAAGTGATTGAATTACATTGCAAAGAGCGGGCTGATAATCAGAGTATGCTTTGCTATACGCATTCTAATCTTGGTGCTAATGATAAGGTGGAGGGGATGAAATCTTTATTCGGAATACTATCACAAGATGCCTCTCTGGAACAGGCAAGAGAGGAGAGGTTAAGCAAACATGAACGTAGCATAAAGGGAGAGATGGACTTTTATAGAAGGGGTCGATAATGAGGGTCTAGAAAAGTCGTTAAGTAATAAGTCAACTGATTCTATAGATAAGGTGAAAATAGCGGAATCATTGTTTGGCATCATCAGTAGCGACATGACTCTAGAACAAATAAGAGAGGAAAGAATATTAAAGAAGTATGGACGTAATGATTGATAACAATTCAGTGTTATCCTAGATGCAGTAATTCTGTGCTCCTCCAATGTTTTTTCTAATCACGTTAATGTCGAGAAGGAGTAAACCTCTCAACTTTTGCCGAAATGATTATGATAAGTAAGGCGACATTGACAAGAGAAATGAGAAAAAGAAAAGCATCATTATGTGCAGCAATCTAACAAAGAAAGAAAGAAAGAAAGAAAGAAAGAAAGAAAGAAAGAAAGAAAGAAAGAAAGAAAGAAAGAAGCAAGGCGATAAACCCTGCTTTCATTGTTGGACGATTTAGTTACAAGGGAAGGGGATCATATACCCTTCTTTTTTTTGCCATGGGGTGGGGGCGTAGGTTTCTATTGTTGTGTTAAGTAGGGGAAATAATATTGTTGAGTCATAGTGATTATGAACGCTAAGACTTATAATTTTCTATAATTTGTAATTATTGAAGGATTGTTCATATGAATTGAAGAATATTGAATATTATTGCGTTAAAATTGTACCGTGTTCATAATTGAGAATTACTTATATTGAAATTTGTTATGCAATATTAAATAAGAGGGGGATGAAAATGGAAATTGATTTTGAATCAATAAGTAGAGAGATAAATGAAGAGAAGATAATTTCTCCAGATGAAATTTTTAGCATTTTGCCTGATAACGGTGAAAAATATGAATATTTACGAGATGTTCAAGGTAAGGTTTTGACGAAGTGGTTTGATGAAAGTGTAAGACATAATAAAGACACAATATTAAAAATGAATACTGGTAGTGGAAAAACTGTAGTAGGATTATTGATACTTAAAAGTTGTATTGAAGAAGATAAAGGTCCAGCAGTATATGTTGCTCCTGATGACTATCTTGTAGAACAGGTAATCAGAGAAGCAGATAAGTTGGGAATTGATACTACTACAGATGCCGATAGCGCGGATTATTTAAGAAGTAGGGCAATACTTGTAATAAATGTTTTCAAATTAATTAATGGTAAATCAGTATTCGGAATGCGTGAAAAAAATAATAATGTTCCGATTGGAAGTGTAATTATTGATGACGTTCATGCTGCCTTATCAACAACCGAAAAGCAATTTAGAATTCGTATACCCAGAGAGAATGGCATGTACTATAAATTTCTTTCTATGTTTGAGAGCTCACTTAAAAATCAATCAGAAACAAAGTATCTGGAGATAAAAGATGAAAATGATCATCATGATATGCTCGTGCCATTTTGGGATTGGCAGACGAAAATATCGGAAGTAAAAGAACTACTTCATAATAATAAAGATGATGAAGATATCCAGTTTAATTGGAAGTTATTAAAAGATGTTATCGAATATTCTAAATGTGTAATAACTAACTCTGTTATTGAAATTACACCAAATAGCATACCAATCGATATGATTAAAAATTTTCATAAAGCTAAAAGACGAATTTTCATGAGTGCTACGTTATCAGATGATACTCCATTTCTAACGCATTTTGGTGTAGATTTTTCTATAACTAAAATCGTAACACCAGACTCTGCAAACGATATGGGCGAAAGACTCATATTAGTTCCTCAAGCTATCAATTCATCAATTACTGATAAGGAGTTAAGAGAGCAAATAAAGAAGATATCAGAGAAACACAATGTAATTGTTATCGTTCCATCAACTAAGGGCGCAAAAGCATGGAATCTACATGAATCGAGAATCATTGATAAAGAAAACATTAATATGGCAGTTGACACTTTGAAAAAGAAGCATGTAGGTTTATTGATTTTTATTAATAGATATGATGGTGTTGATTTGCCACAAAATGCTTGTAGATTACTTGTACTAGATGGACTCCCTGATATCAGGTCAAATTATGACTTAATTGAAGAAGGTGCTTTATTTGGAAGTAAAAGAATACAAAATCAATTTGTCCAAAAAATTGAACAAGGTATGGGTCGGGGAGTCCGTTCAAATACTGACTATTGTGTAGTGATGTTAATAGGGAAGCGACTCATTGGAAAAATTTATGCTGATGGAGCTAAACAATTGTTTAGTTCAGCTACCTCTAAACAATTAGAGTTATCTGAAATGATTTCTGACAGAATTCGTGGGGGAACTATTGATGATATATTTAAATTATTGAACTACTCGTTTAATCGTGATAAAGCATGGGTTGATACTAGCAAAAAAGCGTTAGTAAAAGTCAAATATAGTAACACTCCAAATCTTCAAGAGACTCAAAAAATCGAAAGAGAGGCTTATAATTTAGCGAGAAACAAGGATTATAAAAGAGCTGTGGAGATTTTGAACTTATATCAGAGTAGTCTTGAAGATGATGCTTTAAGGGGGTGGGTATTGCAACAGGTGGCAGAATATTGTAATTTTGTAGATAAGGTCGAAGCACAAAATATTCTTAAAGCAGCTAAAAAATACAATATAGCGGTATTAAACCCCTTAGATGGAATACTTACAAGATGTGAGTTGAAGAAGTATTCATCACAAGCAGAACAATTAATTGAGAATAATAGACGATTAGGTTTAGACGAGAATAACTATATTCTTAAAGTTAATGCTGTGTTAGATGATTTGATATTTGAACCTGATACTTCAAATAGTTTTGAGGAAGCTATTAAAAACTTAGCTATACTTATAGGCTTTAGTGCACGAAGACCTGAAAATCAATCAGGTAGAGGTCCAGATGACTTATGGAGGAGCGGCGAGTTAGAATTCTTTGTGATTGAGTGTAAAAATGAAGCAAAGAATGCGATAATTAATAAGCATGACTGTAATCAGCTTAATGGTTCAATTAGTTGGTTCGAAGAAGAGTTTAATGATAGGAGTTGTACGTTTACACCGCTAATGATCCATATAGGAGATACATTTGAATATGCTTCATCTCCTGATCCCAGAATTAGGATCATATTACCTAATAATCTTGAAAGCTTGAAGAAGAATCTATTATTATTCGCAAAAGCACTTGTTGATGGGAATTTTGTGAATGTAAGAAAAGTATCAGAGCTATTAAAAGCATATAAGCTTACGGGAAATGATATGGTTTCTGAATATTCGATAAAGCCTAAAAGAAAGAAATAGCTTTTTGAATATCTCCAGCGAATTTGCTAAAGACTGGATAGAATATGAACGCTATAATTAAACTGAGCCAAGATTGAAGCGAACGGTAGGGAAAAAGTGAGTCGTCTGCAATAAAAAAGCCTGTATAATCAGAGAGTTAAAAATCGGATTATACGGAGGTAAAGGAGTGGCGATAGAATTGGATATTTATGGAAAGCTGGCATCAGCACGAGCGCGAGGAAATGTTCTAGCGTTGCTATATCTTGCTCATGAGTAAAAGCGAAATGATCATATCAAATGAGATACACATTTTTAAATAGGGGATTGCACTATTTTCCGATAGATACGCACTCATTTCCCGAGATAGATGCACTCGCTCTCCCAATTAACTGCACTTATAAAACGAAGTATTCACTAATAGGTAGGTTATTAGACAATTGTACTAGATTGTCAGGATAAAATAATCTGTCCAATATAAAAAAGCCCTGGAGGATTAAGGATGTAAATGAAGTTTCATAAGTTAAAAGAATTTGTGATTTGTGATCGAATATGTAACTATAAGGATGAATATGTTGTGGGATTATTTACTAAATTTTGTATCTATAGTAGGGATATTCGTATTGGCTATTGAATTCTAGATTACTGTAGTGTCCATATCTCTTTGTGGAGGGTTTTGGTGTGATAAATATTAATTTGTTTGATAGTTCGAAAAGTAATCTGGATTACAAAATAATAAAATACGTTAATGATAACCTGAAAATTATGATTGAGGTATATATGGACTACCTCGATGCTGATGACAGCTTTGATGTTGCTGAAAAACTAATGGAGGCTTTACCAAGAGATTATGTGACTAGAAAACCTGATGAATGCAGGAGTCTTGTTGATGAACTATATGAACTAATCAAGTCGACTGTTGTAAGGGACTATATCAAACCAAATTATGAGTATCTACTATATCATATAATGTATAGGTGGATGGATATATGTGATGATGATGATGAATACATCCCGATCAAATTAACTGCTGACCTTAAAAAAGAGATATCAAAGTGCGAACACTATGTTACTCAAGAAAGTGGCAACAACTTTGTATTTAGTAACTTAGGGGACTTTGATAGTTTTGTAAATATTTGTTTTTGTGATATGGACTTTATGCCCAATCAACTTGAAAGGCTGGTTATGCTTTATCTTAGATCTCCTGAGATTATGGAAGCTATGTTTCCAGATGTCTATTTGGATGAATATATCGATTTAATGCCTGTTGATTTAAGAGACTTGTATTATGACAAAAAGCAGTCTAACATATCCCTATCCCATCAAGAGGAATCATTCAGAAAACTTCTTGGAAAAATTGTATTTTCGGTTCTTCAACTACAAGGTAATAAGAAATTTCAAAGTGCATCAGAAAATGAAAGAAATACTTTTATTTCATCCATTCTTGAGGCTTCAGGATATTACGTTAAAGACCAAACACTTTGGGGTAAATCAAATGGCGGAAAATCACCAGGTGAGATAGATATTTTTATTAGACAAAGAAACGGAGAGCCACTTTCAATAATTGAAGCGTTAAATTTAAGTTCGTTAAGCAAAACCTATATTGATTTGCATTTGAAAAAGATTTTTGGATATGATCCCAATGGGTTGAAACATAACTTTATTCTAGTATATTCTACAGCATCAAAGTTTCTGGAACTTTGGAATAAATATACTAAGTATTTACCATCCGTCGAATATCCTTGTGAGTTTATTGAATTTCTCGAAAAAGATAGCGGATTTTCAGAAATAAAAATTGGATCATCACTTCATTTGAGAAGTAGCCAAGAAGTATATCTTCACCATATCTTCGTAAATTTAGCAAGCGAATAATTTATATTCGTATTGTTAAAGAGTAAATAATATGAGACAAAAGAAGGGATGTAATTTGAACCCTTCTTTTCCTTTTGCCATGGGTGGGGGGAGGTTAAAATCTTTCCCTTATTGAATAAGGTGGGGATGGTCATAGAGTGCATCATAGCAGACCGTTATGTTAGAGAATTTTCCGAAAATAGTTTTACATTACTAATTAATTTATTTAAGCCTCTCAAACGTCATTTTAAATGACCGCTACAGCTCTCGGAAATTTAACGTAGGATAATCTTGCATTAAAATCTTCTGCGACTCTTAGCGGCTGTTGTACTACGATTTGCGATTATAAATAATGTCTTAAAACCTTTGGTACATAAAGGGGTTATTGGTTACTTGGGCAGAACTGTGTAAACGGTGGGGTGATTGATCGGAGGGGATATTACCCCTTCTTTTTTGTTGCTCACTATCAGTAAACTAGCTCTAACATTAGCGTGATTTCCAGTGTCAGAGTAGCGTTCTGCATAATGTACTGCATACATCTATAGATGCCGTTCGTGATCCTCCAACTGTCAGAGAGCAAGGTAATAATATTGCAAACAATCTATCTAGCAATATAGATAGTGATACCGCTGCATCAGAAGAAGGTTGCTAAAATGTATTGTTAGAGGAAGAGATCTCAGGAATGCAAGAGAATAATTGTAAGTTATCATGATATGTCTAACGCCATATTGCAAACTATAGAGACATTAAAATCTCTTGGCTTGTCAATTGTCTAGTCTCCTTCTAATGGCGTTCATATATCTCAAGAAGAATTGCTACTAGGCGACATACAGGATGCGATTTGTTGTGGGAGGGGATCGTAGATAGAAATAACATTACTGTAATGAATGTATCAACAAATGGCATCGATTCATAGAGAATATGACACAGATATATTGTTGTACAAGAGTATGTTGCAATTTAGCAACGAAAATGGCTTGAATCATGGGAGATAGACGTAAATACCCATAAAAGAGAGCATAAATGCGAGTCAAGAATGTTTTAAGATACTTTTATAAGGCATAGATAAAAGGACTAAATCTCACAAACAGAAATAATAACATTGACAATGCGTAAATATATATAGTATAATGTATTGAGGAGAGAAATACCTTTACAAAATTACATACCAGAAGTATAATATAAATTAATTAAACGACAGTATTTTACTGTCGTTTTTGTTTTTCTTAAATTATAAAATGGAGGTAACAAAGTAATGAGTTGTACAAAATTAGAGGATCTAACAGGTCAACGGTTCGGAAAGATAATCGTACTAGGGTATAGTCACCACAAGCATAATTATGATTATTATTACTGTACATGTCTTTGCAGTATTGGGAAGGGAAAAATATATGTATTTTTGATTAAGGGAGTAGAATTAAGACAAGGACGTATAAATTCATGTGGCTGTAATTGCAAAGATAAACCACAAAAGCAACCACCAATTAGTTACATGGATCTAAAGGAAAAAATCATAAACCCAGAAAGTGCAGATGAAGAAGGAGCAATGCATATATATTCATGGGTTATAGGGAAAGGTATTGAAGAGAGTGGCAATGGCGAATGTATCGGTAAAAGTTCTGGCTTCATTTCATTTAATTGTTTTGTTGAAAAGAGCGGTTATACAAAGAGTTTATTTCCGGAGTTATTCAGAAATAGAAATTTAAGAAATTGTAAGAAAACGGCAGATAATTTAGAATACACCATTGGTGATATAGATTTAATGCCTCCATTCGATTTTGAGAACATTATTTCATATATATTCCAGAAAATGGGGTATTTTACTCAAGTCACAAGTCAAACTGGTGATCAGGGTATTGATGTTATTGCTAAAAAGAACAGTAATAAATTTGGGATACAGGTTAAGTGTTACGATCCTTCTAATCTTGTGACAAATAAGGCGATTCAAGAAGTAGTGGCAGGATTATCTCATTACAAACTAGATCAGGGTATAGTTATTACTAATAGTTATTTCACAAGTTCTGCCAAAGAGTTAGCGAAGTCTAATAATATTATTTTATGGGACAGAAAAATGTTAATGGAAAAAATAGCGGAATTACTCTAAAAGTTAGGCATAAAAGATTGATCGGAAGGGATAGTAGCCCTTCCAATCAATCTTTTTTCGTTTACCTTACTCATACTAGTTGGATGACGGGGAAAACTGTTTTCATCCAGTGATGACGAGCGTAATGATCCTCCGATTCAAAATCATAGCGAAGAAATCCAATATCAGGATCACCGACAATAGAATTATTCACTGGATGTTACCGCGTACCATCAAATCATCCGTGGTAGCAAAGCGACCTTCAAATGAGGTGACACGACATCATTGGTATATGGTGCTTCGCCACCACCCTGATGAGGGTGAAAAGATATGTACAGAGTGTACTTCGTCCTAGTGAACCTACTTATGACGAGATGTACTGCTTCCACTCCTCCTTGTATTATTCAAAAAAATATTTAATTTTATACTTGGCAGAGGAAATCAAACCATTAAAAATTTACTTCATGTACAACCCGTTATAAAAAAAGGTTGTCCCACGTGGATAACAAAACGCAAATCGTAGTACAAATCACTCTAAGCGCTGAGAACTATCAAGGTGGCATGATTCTACCCTTACGAATTTCTGAAACTTTTTTAGTTCTCCTATAGACGTTTTTTCGCTACCCACTTATCTCGATAGGATTCTCCAAAGGGGAAGAAGTGTGCCTGATCACTTATCCCATCCAGTAATAAACGCCACAATAAAAGAAAGCCAAAATTGAGAGAAACGCCAGCAAAAAATTGAGCCACTTCTAAACTAAAGAAGTACAACATAAAAGGAAGGGATAATTCCCCTTCCTTTTATGTTGCAAGGGGGTGGGGGCATGGTGTTAATCAATCCTCGTCCTTATAATCTTCAGACATAATTGCTGAATCTGGTATATAGGATTTTAATAATTTTTTCATTTCAAGCAGCAATTTATTCTTTGTTTCAAAGTCTAAAGTTTCTAACTTATCAAAAGGAAGCCCGAAAATTGCATATACAAATGAAATATCAGATTGCATACTTTTCAATAATTGTGTAATTCGTTTGTTAGCAAATGCGATGTCCTTGTCCCTAATAAATTCGAAGCCTTCAATAATTTCTCCCACCGTATCAGCATGCTCTTTACGTAGTTTGGTAGGATATAGGTCATAATAGGTCAAATCATTATCGTGACTTATATTTTGATTAAAATCATTGTTTACAACCGTACCCCTCTCAAATAAAGTTGAGAAACCATTATTCTTTAAGATGATTTTTGCCTCTTCAGTAGAGTCAAAAGGGTTTATACCTTCGAGCCTCAATAAATTCTCAAGAATACATTGCATGTCAATATAACTTATTGTTTTTACTGAGCCATTCTCAATTCTCTCAATGAAATCGTCTGGAAACTCAAATCTAATGGAGGCACCAATTATGGCTATATCATTGGTGGCTTTTGCAGACAATTGGTTTGAGCCATCCGTATTTAGGTGGTCGGTGTTTCGCTTGATGTGGAGTACAAATTCTTCAGGAGTTAAATTAGCACTCGTTCTTTTTTGAATTATTATTTCCCTCAAAATATCATTTATATAGAAGAGTCTTAGATTCATATCTAATATGTTAAGCCACTCTTCCCGTCTAAGATCATCTTTTGATAACTTGTTTGTTGCTTTGTCCAATATATTATTTATGATATATTCATTTCTTGCGGCACTCGGCATATCGATTAATCCTTTGAATATATCATAAATAATGTTTAAATCTATTCCGGATATTTTACCACTCTCAATTTGGGAGATATATGCTTTGCCTTTACCTATTAACGTGCTTAAAGAAATTGTGCTAATACTGCGTTTCTTTCTCTCGACTTTAATAATATCTCTTAATAATACTGTCATTCGTACGCCTGGCATTATTAACACCCCTCAAATAGTTCATGCTATCAATAATATAATGAATTATACAGTCCAAGTCAATGATATACATATAATATATTATTTATAAAAATGATATTGACACGGAACAATATGATATGGTATAGTATACACAGGGCGAAGGGATATGATACATATCATTTTGGGGGTGTTCTGAGGGGTGAAATGAAACGCTACTTTTTGAAGGGGGTGAGAAAATTAACTATTTCAGTAAGATTTTCGAGTTTGGATAGCAAGGAACAAAAGGGAGATTACAGCGAGTATAAATTTGATTATGGAGCGTAGAAGAAAAAAGTTCCATGGTCGTTAAACCGTAGCTACATAAGGTTTAGGTCGTGGCTAAATTACAAATTAAGTCATAAGATCCTAATGCCGGAAAAATGAAAAATTTGGAGGAAAATTAAGATGAATAGAATTGAACGCAAGGGAAAATTTATTAATCGTATATTGTTTATGAAAAAGATATCAGATCCAGAATTAAGAGAATTGTGTAGGGAGGCTTTTAGACATCTAACGCTTGATGAACTTATGCTTCTTTATTCTTATGATGTCATCACCTTGGAAGAACCTAAAACACTTCAAGATTGTCACAATAGTTTCGCTTGGATTCGTAAGTCTTGTAAAGTATTAATGAAAATGCAATCTAACCACTCAATACGACTTAGGGAGACGCAACATAAATGTTATGAAGTGGTCAGATATTTCGGGGCAAAAGGTTTAACTCTCGAACAATGTAAATTACATGAGTTTTATAAGTTGTATGAGTCAAATTTAGAGGTGATACGGTCATTGGAAGCAGTAATACGAAGCATTGAATCACTGAGTATGATTTACAATACAAAGTTAGAAAAAATTTGCGATTACTACGACAAACATAGCCTGGCTTTCCATGATTTCTGCCAACTTATCAATATGGGGGAATCAGATGCAAGGCTCAATATCAAAGAAGTAGGTGAATCAAAGGAAGAACCAAGCCACTATAAGTACCTGTCCAAGGGGATAGAGAATGATAGAAGCCATCCTTACTATAAGCAAAATAAAAGTAATGGGATGCCCCTATTCAATTTAATTCATAAGAGCATGAGGTTGATTATTATTAATGAAGAGGTTAAGGAGAAAATTCCCTATTATCTTATCGATAATATTGGGTTGGCAAGCGGAGCGATCACACTCAAACAGAATGATGATGACGGTAATATAGTGGCATAAAAAAACTCCTATCCACCCCTAAGGGCTATCAAGTAGGCTTTTAGAAAGCCACACACACTGGGCATTTGAAACTTGCCAATAGGCAGAGAACCTATTAGTAGTAGATCCTACATACAATTCAGGTACATAAACTCCAAGCAATTCCAACGGTTGATGGTGATGGTCTTAGAAGTTCTTGTGGAGATAGATCAATCATAAAGACCAATCCGAAACAAACGATTTGCTTGGTGATCTGTTTGATGATTAATACTTAAATGCACATATTAGCACATAAGACCCAAGATGCTAAACTACTATCGGTTAATACTTATGAAGGCGTGGCTCAAAAAACTAACTAACCTTACTAATTACTCAGATTTGAGATGTGCCAGTCAACTAGAAATAAAAATTGAAAGAAGGATTTAATAAATGTTAACAATGAAAAAGGAAAAAGAAATCATGTATTTTGCTAAAACCAAGGTGAATGCTCTTAGGAAATTACTTGATTCGCGAGAAGTCCAAGAAATGTATAGCGACATCAGTAGTGATAACGTGGAATGGGAAAAATTTTGGGTAAACATGAACAATTTCACCATGGAGTATAATGAAACTCGGGCAGAACTACTGAGTATCCCTTTGAAAAAAAGCGTGAAAAACCTACGCATGTTTAAAGTGGCGATTGAGGAAATCAGTAGGAAAAACAAGATGGGATTGTACGTGAAAGACACTTATCCTTATGAATTGTATGAGGAGTATGATGAATTTGATGAGGAAGACGAGGATTACTGTTTAAGGATTTGTAGTCCATCAATGAATAGAAACATTCAAAAACTTAGACTAATGACTTACATTGAGGAAGAGAAAATAAATTTTCTTATTCACAAAGTTGATCATGCGAAGGACAAGTCATTGCAGAAAAATATTGTTAGTATTAAGCAATTACTTAGCTTAGGTGTTGATACCATCCTTAATCTGTCATATATGAAGGAGAAGGTAATCGGAAGAATTAGTACGATAAAAGACGATGTGATGGAGATAATGATCGACTCTAAACCAGAATTAATAACTCTCTCTACGATAAAAATTGAAGACTCTTGGCAGGTTAATGGCATCGAAGGCGATACTCCTACTAACTATTTATGGAATAATGGAATGAGAATATCGAAGGTTAGTTAGTCGCTAATTATTAGTGGAGATAAGGATATGACAGACAGTAATTGTCTGTCATACCCACTAAAGTAAGCGACTGAATCAAAAATATTAAATGAGAGAAGGAATTATGCAATGAATGTTGTGAAAGAAATAACAGGATACTACCAAGTCAGAGACTATAAAGGCAACAACGTTACCACGCTATCCCCAAAAGAACTGGAAGTATTCATGGCGGCAGTTGATATTTTTACTAATAGCAAATATCTAAATTACTCCATAATGCGAGATGGAGCTAAAGGAACTTTAAACTTAGCACTACAATGGTATATACAATCAGGTCTGGAGCTTTACGAATTAATGAAAAAGAATAACTTTGAGTTAATTTATCCAGAAGTGCAACATCTTAAATATGTAATTACTATTGTAAATAAATTACGAAATATTTCAGAACACCAAGCAAAGAGTATTCTTATTAGTATTTCAAGAAATAAGGCTCTGTTTTCTATTTTTGACTATAGGGACGAGGAAACCGAACTATATATGATGAAAGATTATCCTGAACGCGATTCGTCAGTGAATGACCTAATCATTGAGGTTGAGGGATTGTTAGATAAGTATTTAAATAGCTTTCCTATGAAAATTGACGTAACGACATTTTATTCAAATTGACACGTAAGCAGTATGATCCCAGTAACTGAGCAAACGGCAGAAAACCTTTAAGTTGAGCCTACACACGATCAGGGACATAAACACATAATCGGTAAGCAAAAGCAAAAGCAAAACCAACTCGCGTTGGCAACGCACTGATTTGCTGAAGTGTTCAGTAAACTTTTCTACAAAGACACTTCAACGAACATTCATTACATATTACACAAGTTGCCAAATTAGAGGAGGATGTTTGTTATACATAATTCAGCTTTAGATTGTAATAAGGAGCAACAATACTACACGGTTCCAGAGGTTGCAAAGACACTTAAAGTAAGCAAGTCCTACATATATGAGATGATACTTCAAAAGAAATTAGACGCTATCCGAATGTCTGAGCGGCGAACAAGGATTCCTGCGTCTGCAATCGAAGTATTTGTTACTAGGTACATGGACAATACATATTTTAACAACTATAATAAGGTTGTTAAGGTTGTCCTGCCTCCGAAAAGGGGGCGTAAACCTAAAAATGTCAGTTAAAAAACGAGCAGAAAATTCTTGGACTATAGCTATCTATTTAGGAAGAGATGAGCAAGGGAAAAAGAAATATCATTATGAAACCTTTTATGCTGTAAGTAGATCAGATGCAGTCAAATATGAAGAAAGGTTAGAGCGTGATTTAAAAGAAAAAATTATTTCATCAAAAGCATTGGGGTTAAATGTTGGAGAATTAATTGACAAGTGGTTACGAAGTGTGAAAAATGAGGTGGATATTTCAACTTTCGATACTTATTCCAGACAAGTAAAAAGAATAAGACCATTGGTTGAAGATTTGAAGCTTTATACAGTAACTACCCTTCTTTTAGAAGAGAGACTCAACCAATTAGATACGGAAGATTTAAAACCAAGAACAATTAAGAATTACTATGCAATCCTTAAAAGAGTTCTTAATTGGGGGGCATCGAGAGATTTAGTAAAGCCAAATCTCATGAAAGACATAAAATCTCCTAAAGTTCAAAGGACTAAGCGGAAAGTTTTAAATCGAGATGAATTATCAATTTTTCTTGAGGTTGCTAAAGGATATAAACATCATATTCCATTAAGGTTACTTGCAGTAAGTGGTCTTAGAGTAGGAGAGGTTCTTGGATTACGATGGGATAATGTTGATTTAGTCCAAGGATATTTGAGAGTTGTTGAAGCAGTCAATTCTAGAACGAGAAATCAAAAAGAGACTAAGACTGTGAATAGTGAAAGAACTATTTACCTAGATGCAGAAACGATTGAATTATTATCTCACCACAAAATAAATACTAATGCGGATTATTATGATCTTGTCTTTCAAAGTGATGATGGTGAGCCACTTCGACATCAAGTTTTGTTTAAGGCAAAAGGAAAAATTTTAAAGAAGGCTAATCTGCGTAATATTCGCATTCATGATTTGAGGCATGGGGTTGGTTCAATACTATTAGATAAAGGAAATCCACTGATATATGTAGCGGGATTCCTTGGTCAAAATCCAGCAACAACTGCAGGTATTTATGGACATGCGTTAAGAGTGGGAGACACAAGTAAATTGCTAGACTGACAAATAGACAGACACATTAATACAAACGGCTGATATCAAGGTTTTAATGGTGGGGGTCGGAGGTTCGAGTCCTCTCAAACCCACCATATGAAACTAATTGCTTATAGTAGATAAAACTCTGGAAGCCATAGTACAGGCCAGACTACAAGCGAATTTAAGGTTCTTACGAAAATCGGGGGTTGGACAAATTTACCGTAAGAATCCGTAAGAAACCCTAAGTTTTCGTAAGTAGTCCACCAAAAGTCCACCAAAAGTCCACCATGAATCCACCAAAAAACACAAACCCACTGATGTAATAGTCGGTGGGTTGTTTATTGCCTATAAATGATAGGAGAGGCACAAGAAAGGCTCCTAGAGTTATTTAATGGTTTAGTGATAGGATTGTTTAACTGATTTGTTAAGGTAGTCATGAATAAAAAATATTAATTATTACTGAATTGCTGATATCAAAATTAATTGGGCAATAGCGATACGCTTATTTATTTAATTCAAGTGAGCTCCTCTTTCAAGTAATATGGCTCGGAGAACAATGGAACAGGCTATTTGAGCGGTATAAATGGTCTTGATGGCAAATTGTATTACTTATACTAAATAGACTCTTTAAAAGCCAAAGACAGCTTATTGGGGTTATGATTTATGGTGTTCGGTCAGGTAATTCATTTGATGGACAGTAACAAAAGTAGAAAGCCCTTTGATTATCCGCAGAAGGATTCTTCTCAAGGATTCCACGCATTAAATAAACTTGAATATGGGAAGCGTAGGGGAACAATATTCATTAATAGAATAAAAACTAGAGAGCCTTGATACAAGCGGATTGAGGGACTTTAGTCCACCTTTCGTCCACCAAAGATTCGCTAGAAAAAGATAAATTACTAATGTGTCAGTGGTTCCTTATTTTCATTGGGTCAAGAGGAACAAGCGCAACCTTGTCCTTCACACGGATTAGGACACTGATTCGAGACCAGTATCGCCCACCAATTAATGACATATTTTAGTTGATATAAAGGCCGAAATCCTTTGTACAAGCGGTTTCGTTAATATTGTAAAATTGCGGAGCTAGATGACAAAACAGTTGAATATCCCATAAAAGCCTGTAGTATCGATAAATAGTCGGTCAAGATTCGGTCGAGTCGGTCAGAGAGATTTGATTTATCAGTTATGTAAATACTCATCGATTGTATAGGTTGAGTATTTTTTTGTTGAAATAATAGTTGTCCTTTTGGGGGATGCTTCTAACTTCATGACTTACATACACAGCCTCAGAATTGCCTTCTAAGGAGTTTGAGTATGATAGTTAGGGGGTTTGTCAGTGAAGATGTTACTTGAATGCTCATAGGGGAATATTCGCGCCCTCAATACTCTTTTTAATTTTTACTTCGCGGTTAACCTTTGATGTATGAGGTTCAAGTTCTCGTTCATGCGTAACACGCCTAAATTCACCGTAGAATCCGCATCTAATTTCTTTATCTAGGTTGGCAAATGAGGACGCCGACACGCACAATGAAAATAAATGCATTTCACAATTATCTGAATGTAAAAATAGATTATAAACTTTAATTACAAAATAATTATCAGAACGAAATAGTTATTACGATAAACTAACTGGGCGATATTCCAAGATTGCTTCGGCTCTTGGAGATAGAATCGTAGAGAATAATTTCGAAACTGAGCTCTCAAAATGGATTCATTATGTGCGTCATTTTTTGAGACATGAAGTAATCAAAGATAATAAGTAAGGGAGATCAGATATGGAGTACAGAATCATTGAAAGAGAATCATTTAAGGTCATAGGCAAGACATTTAACATATTACTTGGAGATGGAGCGGGAGGTCACAGCATGAGGATCTCTGAATTATGGGAACAGTGCAATGCTGATGGAACGAGTGAAAAAATTCGGGGGATAGTATAGTAGACAAAACATGCTAGGTATATGTATGGATTTTGGATTTGATAAAGAACGATTTTCATACATGATGGCTATAGAAGATGTCAATAATTTAGCAGAGACTAATTTTGATACCATAGAAATACCTGCTACTACCTGGGCAGTATTTACATCTGTGGGACCTTTACCCCAAGCAATAATGAATGTATGGTTGAGAATCTTTTAAGAATGGTTCCCTACATCAGGATTTGCTAATGCTAATGCACCTGAGCTTGAAGTGTATCTTCCTGGAGATCCATCGGCACAAGATTATAAATGTGAAGCTTGGACGCCGATATTAAAAAGTAATGAATAGTTATTTTGATTGGAATATAGAGCAAGTTACCTGCTGAAGCAGGTGGCGAGTGAACTCGCTATAATCCTACAGTTGTACAGAAGAAACACCTTGCTCATAAAATGTGTACCACAATATTACTTGTTAAGCTCTGGAGAGTGTAAGTTATCCCCTGATCAAAAACGGAGTGGCCACAATTTTTTAGGGCGAGAACTCAATAGAGCTATGCCGATTATAACAATAGGTCCTGAAGGAACTAGTTTTAGGCGAAGATCAAGCTTTGCTAAGTAGCTATGCAAATAGTAGACAATTCTTCTTGTTAATAGGGTCACTGAAAACAAGAGAAATATGAACGTGAACTGCCAGGTCGTCTTGTCGGCCTGTTTTTTTGTTATCCTGGCAGGAAATAAAGTATATTATTAGAATTGCATCAAGAGCTAGTGTAGTATCTAAGATGAGTGGTTGAGATGTGTTAAGCCTACAGGAAAACAGTTAGGGTAATTTTGGATAGGTTTTGATAAATCGGTATAAGAGTTAACGGTGTTGATTGGGGGAGCGGATATGTGCGAATTTTGTATACGCCATGGTGAAGGCAAAAAATGGTATGAAGTAATGCAAAACTACTCGGCGGAACTATACTCTAAGGGTGACAGGGAGAATTATGCTAGAAAACTAGTCAAACAAACACAGACCTCAATGGTTCCAGGACTAGAAAAAATGATTAAACTACGGAATAAAAGTCCACTTGTCCACAAGTTTGTTCGCAGATTGGGTACGATGGTGATGAAGCACAATCACTTTGGACAGGTAGTCCCATTGGAAGACGCTGAGCAGATTATCGATATAGTTCAGTCAATCACTAGATTGCCCTGTATCTGCCGAAGTGCAGTAAGAGGTGATAATATTGTATTGGTATTGGCATTGATCCAGTTGCAATCTTAGCCGATTATCCTGATCTAAAGGAAAATTTAGAAACAATTACCCGTCAGGAAGCAAAAGAATTACTTAGGAAGTTTGACAAAGAAGGTCTGATTCATTCAGTCTGGACTTTTAAGACGCCGTATATCGGCGGGATATGTAATTGTGACAGAGATTGTTTAGCTTATAAGACCCAGGTATCGAATGACTTGATGCAAGTCATGTTTAAGTCTGAATACATAGCGAAAATTGATCCTATAAATTGTATAGGTTGTCGTAGTTGCCTAAAGCTATGTCAGTTTGGAGCAATAGAGTATTCTTCCATCGCAGGAAATTGTTTTATAAACCCTCTCAAATGCTATGGTTGTGGAGTGTGTCGTACTGCATGTGATCAAGAACTTATAACTTTAGAAGATAAAGAGGAACTGCCTGAAATATACAAGACCTGGTAGGTGGAAATAAAATAAGAGGCGCAAGGTAAGTTCTCACTTCAGCAACGGGTACACCTGCATTTATTCTATAAAAGGCATGACATATATACACGGATTTATCAAGAATTAATAGAACGCTCGGCTTAAAGCTTGAGCGGTTTTTGTTGTTGGTTAAAAAGGACAATAATATGGAATGATAAACCAAGGCATAGGAAGATATCATCACATTACTTATGGTAATTGATGGTCGTTTAGGAGGTAATGGCTTGAGTAGGGTTTATAAGCTTCTGTTGATTTTTTGTGCATTGAACATATTGGATTATTCTTTGACCACACTCGCGTTAGGTCATGGAGTCGCTATAGAAGCAAATCGAATTGTTAGTTACTTTATCGACCACAACGCTTTCCATTATTTTAAACTGGTCGTGGTTGGCTTACTTTGTGTCTATCTAATTCATGCCGCAAAGAGGGATCTGGAAAGCCAATTGAGAGTGGATAAGTTGATGTGGTGGGCGAATTTGGCTTATAGCCTGATTGGTGTTTCAAATTTGGTGGTACTTATTTCAGTAAGTTTTTTTCACACTAGATATTAATTATGTCATTTTGCTTTAGATTCAGGTGTATTGTTCAAGGAGTCTGGTATTTATTATCAACTACCAGAGGAAGAGATCATGAATAAACTTGCAGATGTAATCAGGCTAAGTGATAGACAAAAAGCGTCTGAATCAACCGATCAAAAACTGGGTGGCGACAGTTTTTGGGAAGGCAACTCAAAGGAGCTAAGACAAAGATAGGTACGGAAGGCACTAGTATTTATAAGCTTTTCCTAAGTAGCAATTAAATGGTAGAAAATGCTTATTGCTTATGGAAGATGAAACAAGAATAATATAAACGCGAATAACTAGGTCGTTTTTGTCGGCCTGGTTATTTTTGTTATCCTGGAGGGTAATTGGGGGCTTGGACAACCTAAATGGAAATACTCTTTGGTCATAATGCGTAAAGACAGACTCGTTCTCAATGTTCATTTCGTGGTGACAAGCTTCTACAAAATATGTAGGGGTAGAGTGATATAGTTGTTCTTAGTTGATATGAGTTAAAGAAGGTGTCGTTCAAATAGTTCTATGGTCGCAACGGTCTGAATATTACAGTTGAGATGAAGGCTGAAGGTGCATAATTATGTTTTGTAAAAGATTTCGGGGATGTGAATAAAAAATGAATAGCAATATTGTAACTCTCCTCTCCAGCCACTCCAAAGACAATATAAACAAAGGTGAGTTATCCTTGTTAAAATTAACCATAGAGGAACTTGTTGGTTTTTGTACAGAGCTAGGGATTGATCCAGGAGACGTCCCAACTAAATCAAAATGTATTCAACGTATCTCAGGCCACTTTAACTCAATTCGCATAGCAGAGATATAAACCAAATACCAGAAATCTTATATGCAAGGAGATAACAATCAATGAAAAAATTACTCATGGATAATGGTTTCAGCTTAGAGGAAGAATTATTTAAAATTGGTGAAAAACCTTTTAGCGCCAACGATTTTATTGCACTTTTGAAAGACACGTATACCACTAATAAAATGAAGAAGCAGTTTATGATTAAATTCGGCAGTAGATTTACGGATAAGCAAGCCGTAATTTCCACTATGGAAGGTATGGCTCGTAGTGTTCTAGTTGCATTAAGTAAACCCGAACTTAATGAAAATACTGCAAAGATTGCCGAAGAACTGGAAAGAAAAGTAGCTCCTATACTGGAGTTAATCGAAACTGAACTCTATAATGCTGACATTGATGGCGATTATTCAGAAATGGGTGGGTATACAAATGCGATCATGGGAATTGTTAAAGAGTTTATTCTAATATCGAATGACGGCTACCTTTCACAAACATGCGTCGAATTTCTAGATGCCTATAACAAGATACAGCATGGTTTAGGAGCAGATAACGAAGCGTTTATAGTTAATTTACAGGCTTATCGAAATGATTATAAGAAAAAATTGGATGGCTTTTGTAAAGGGTGAAGATATATCCTTACAGAAAGAGGTTGAACTGCATTGAGTCTGATTCAGTTGTTGAAGCACTACTTCGAAAGAGTCATCGACATTGTGGGGGAACACTGAGTTATCTTTACTGATAGGAGCGTAATTGTAGAAGATTAGGGGGAGACAGAAAGGGAAAAAAGGATCTACATGTGCCATATAAGAGCGGAAAGACCTATGCCGACTACCTAACGCTAAGTTGAGAGGCGGTGAAACTAAGATATGCCCAGATTGGGGTGAAAAAGAAGAGTTAGTCGCTAAGAGGACAGCTGGCTACATTACTGTATTCCAGTTTCCTGCATTAGTTTATAAATGACAGGGGGATATCGTGAGAAGGGTTGATAGTGTTGTATTTGGCGAAGTAGATTTCTACAAAAGCTACAGAGGAATTGAAATTGCTCTCAAG
>Ga0209123_1001250_pt1 | contig 26066 bp, 22 predicted proteins | sample BarGraIncu00431A_FD_184500 | JGI IMG/M metagenome (GOLD analysis project Ga0209123, IMG submission 184500) | Arctic peat soil microbial communities from Barrow, Alaska, USA - Barrow Graham LP Incubations 004-31A (SPAdes) (version 2) | ecosystem: Environmental > Terrestrial > Soil > Wetlands >...
TACAAACTAGGATAAATATTCGTAGGTATCATAACCTGAACAACGTAGCTTTCGCTTAGTCTAGTCACCTAAGACATAAGAAAATTTCTCCTCCATGCCTACGACTTTAGTCGTGGGTTAGTTGACTTATAACACCTTCTTTATATATAAATCATATCCAATATTATCGTGTATTTCCTGGGCTATTTTATTTCTTCAAACTGGGACATATATAGGATAAAATCATAGATATAGCAAAAGTGGAATTTTCCATTCCACTTTGTACGTAATTACTTATGATAATTCATTGTTCCATTTAGATCATCCTAAAATATTTCTAAAGAAAGAAAATAACAACAGCCCTGGTACTTGTACAATATAATAAAAAACTGATTGACCACCAGGTAATATAGGTAATAATAACGCCATAAATATTAGAAATTGATACCTAAGAATTGAATCTGATAAATTATAAAAAAACTTTGGAAACAAATCCCTAACTATATGAAATCCATCAAAACCTGGTATTGGAACTAAATTAAGAAAAAATAATATACAATTTAGGTATCCTGTAATAAGTAGAATATTTCCAATAATTTCATATACAGCACCCTGTGGTGCAAATTTCGAAAATAATGCTAATAAAATTGCAAATACAAAGCCTAGAATTAAATTAGCAATTGGCCCTGCTGCAGAAACTTTCAAATCATCTTTGTAATAATTTTTATAGGCACTGGGATTAGTCTCAACTGGTTTTGCCCACCCAAATCCTACTATTAAAATCAAAATAAATCCCATTGGATCTATATGAGCAATTGGATTCAATGTAAGTCTTCCTTGAAATCTAGGAGTTTTATCCCCTAACCTATCTGCTGTGATAGCGTGTGCGTACTCATGAAAAGTAAATGCTATTAAAATTGCTGGTATCATCAAAATCTTATCTAATATTTGTGATGTATCCAAATTTATCCCTCCTTATATTCCTAAAAGGTAATTAACAACTTCTAATTGATACTTTCCTTTTTAGGTTATCTTTAACTTGTTATTATCTTAACTGTGTAATATATCCATTATAGCAAAGTTTATTATTATTTTGAATCCAATATTCACAAAAGAAAAAATTTATATAAAAAAACCATGCCAAAGGCATAGTTTAAAATTACAACAACTTTTTATTTGTACCTGCCTAATTAAAAGGGACAAAAGATATTTTATTACCTACTAAAGATACTACTCCCTTAGTATAAAATTGCAATAACTTTCCTTCATATATAGTTTGAGTTCCAGAACTTATTTCTTTTACTACACCTTTCAGCGCATCATTTTGATAGACTTTACCAGCAGTGGAAACAAATATATCATCTTTTTCAGAAGGTTGCTGTAAATCAATCACTTTCCAGTCTGAGGTATTATCTGATTCACTACCATAATAAATTTTACTTATTAATTTATCTTTTAATTCTCCAAGGTACACATTATCATTATCATCAGTACCAATTAATGTAAGCTTATCTACATCTTTTACAGTTATAGCTTCATCAATGCCCGTAGCATATATTTTATTATATACTGATCCCTCGTATACCAAAGTATCTTTATGGCGCATCAATGAGATATTGCTTACAAAATTAGGTATTGTATAAGCCTTTGTCATAGTACCCATTCTATCAATCCTATATATACTACTTCTCTGTCCCTTACTTGAAACCTTTACGTAAGAAACTCCTGTTAAAGTTGATAATTGAATATCCTCTACTTCAGCTTTTGTATCAGCCCAAGCTAAATCTTTAATCTTTACTTTTTCACCTTTTGATACATCATAATGATATAATACTAAATTACTAGATCCATCTGAGCTATTTTTCTCTACTAAAAGCATTCTATTTCTATCTGGAAGCCATTTATAAAAAGAAATTTTAGATCCATCTTCTTCCGCTATATCTTTTATAGTTCCATCCTTGCAGTTAACAATTTTTAATTTTTCATTTTCATAATAAGCTAAATATTTAGCATCATAAGACGTTAATATATTTTCTGCGCTTGCCGGTACTGTGATATCTATGTTTTTTATTTTATCGCTTTTATCATCATCAACCTTTTCCGTAACCACTTTTGAATCAGTAGCTAAAAAATAATGATCTACATAAAAGAGGACTAGACATTGTAGAGATAAAGATACTACTATCCATATAATTATTCTTTTGTTCCATTTCATAATGCTTTCTCCTTTGATCTTAATTATCATATACTGAGATTTTCTCTAATGCTCTATTCTCTTTTCTCTATATACATAATAGAGGGTATTGATCTTTCTCCTAAACTGTCACTAGGACTGTTTATAACTTCATCATTATAAAACATAGTAGAAGAAGAACCTCCATCTAAGTTAGTAGCATTATAAGCACCATATTCGTCATACAATATGTCTTGTACTTCTCTTAAAGTAGCCCCTATACTATTTACCTGTCTACCGTCAATAACTAATAATATTATTGCTCCATCTTGCCTTTGTGCAATAGCTGTTCTAGGAGCTATACCCATACCCCCATCACCGGAATTTATGGTTTTCTTTCCATTAACTATCATAGCTGGACCAAATGATAATGCCTCTGTTACTCCATTTTTTTTCATTTCTGCGATGCTGTGACGACCAACTAATAGCTTACCTGCTTTAGTTAATGCAACAACCTCTCTTTTTTCATTTTCATTTTTTATGTCATTAAAAACAGTTTTTCCACCAGTCATTATGATTCCCGTTGGATTGGCTCCCGTTCCTGCCCAAAGCGCTCCAGCAGCTTCATCTGTAAACGCACCACCATTAATGGCTGCAATTGCATTATTAGCTTTAGCAATTTCACTAGTTAGTTGGCCTTCTTCACCGAGCTTACTACTGTAGCCTACTTTTAGCCTAGTTGGGTCACTAATTATTAACACATATCCCTTGTATTTTTTACCTTTTATCTGATATCTTTCAATACTGTCATCATTTTTATTTTCTACTTTTACACCAGATGTTTTGTCATCTAAATTAGCTTGAGCTATAGTTTCCACTGATTGATCCTTCATAATTTCTTTTATTTTCGCATCGGATAAAAATGTTGTTGCCAACCGTTGTAATGTAAGAGTAGTCATTGCTGCACCCACTACTGTAGTCTTTGCATTTTCAAACGGACCATAATAAAGCATAAATGGGCCCGTAACGGCTGTGAAAAACAACTCAAATACTATAAATAATACAACAAGCTTGCTTGTACTTATTTTCTTCTTTCTACCATTTTTTATTTTTTTCATGCTTCCCATCCTTTTTCTTATTAGATACTATCCTATTGTACAATAAAACTATGCATATTAAAACAAATTTTTAATGTTATTTTTGTGAATTTAACCACTAATGTGATAATTTCATACAAAAAGAGAGTATAAATCCATATACTCTCTTTTATAAGTCAACATATTTATAATTTTTTAGAGCCTTCATATGCTAGGGGTGATCTCTCACATTCATCATATTTTAAAGTTACCTGATAACATAAGTCACTGCCCTTCATTTTTTCAGAAGCATAACACAACCCATTTGATCTTGAATCAAGAAATGCATGATCGATTTGTTCAGGGTCACCTATAAGAATCAGCTTAGTTCCTTCACCGACTCTTGTTATTATTGTTTTAACTTGTTTTGGGGACAAATTTTGTGCTTCATCTATAATTACCCAGTTTTTAACTATTGACCTTCCTCTGAGGTAAGCAACAGCTTCAGTGGTAATAATTCTTCTATCAAATAAGTCTTTTATCTTTTCTGATAAATCCTTCTCATTTTTATAACGCTCTTTCTCATCGGAATCCACAAGTATTTCTAGATTATCAAATATAGGCCTCATAAAGGGTGATATTTTTTCTTGCTCCGTACCAGGTAAAAACCCTATATCCTCGTCCATGGTAACATTTGGTCTACAAACTAAAATTCTTCTGTAATGCTCACTATTTTCATTCATAATTTTTTGAAGCCCTACAGCTAAAGAAAATAGTGTTTTAGCTGTTCCCGCAGGTCCCTTAACAATTACTAGTGGAGCTTTTCCTGCATCCATGCTTAATGCTTCTAGCATAAATCTCTGTCCCACATTTCTCGGTACGAGTCCTAAGGGCTTACTGTCTTTCGTGTAAAGTGGTACTACATTTTTACCATCATATCTACCTAATGCAGTTTGTTTAGGATTTTCCATTGAATGAATAATTAAAAATTGATTTGTATATAAAATTGGTGTAATATATTCTTCTAAAATCTCATCATAATTAAGTAAGGCAGCAACTTCCACACTTTTTTTGCTATAGAATTCTTGAAGTTTTTCTGAAGATACAAATACTTCTGCTCTTCCTGTATATTGATCATCATATTCTGGCACAAATTTTTCATAATAATCTTCTACATTAATATCTACAGCATCTGCCTTTATTCGTAGAAATATATCTTTGGTTATTAACCATACATCCTCCCCTTGTTCTTTAAGAGCTTTGCATACCTGCAATATTCTATTATCAGCCTTATCTTTACTCCAGGTTGAAGGAATTTTAGTATCATAGTGATTCATCTCTACTCTAAGTTTTCCACCATTTTCCAGTTCAATGCCCTCATTTAATTTTCCCTCATTTCTGAGTTTATCTATAAGTCTAGCTGCATATCTGGCATTAGCCCCTAAATCACTTTTATCTTTTTTAAAACTATCTAACTCCTCTAAAACCACTTCGGGTATTATTACATCATTATCTCCAAAGGATAATATAGCATTTGGCGAATATAGAATAACGTTGGTATCTACTACATAGGTTATTTTCAAAATATCAGCCCTCCTCTCTATATTACTAATATATGTTACATATCCTATAAATGAATTAAAAATTCAATAAAAATTTAATTTTAATTACTATTTGTAATTTGTTTTGACAAGTAATAATTTTTATTATATAATAAGACTTATAATAATTAATTATATTTTAGGATGGTGAATATGGATAACATTACAACAATCTTTAGAGAGAAAAAATTAAAGCTAACACCTCAGCGTATTGCGGTTTATAAATATTTAAAATCCACAAAAGAGCACCCTTCAGCAGAAGTAATCTATAAAGCCCTACAACCAACATATCCTACTATGAGTTTGGCTACAATTTATAAAGCATTAAAAACTCTTGTTGGAGTTGAGTTAGTAATAGAGCTTAATGTAGGGGAAGGTAACTTTAGATATGATGGCAACATGGTATCACACCCTCACGTACAGTGCATAAGTTGTGGTCGGGTTGATGACATAGAAGGTATATCTTTTTCAAATGTTAATGAAGATGTAAAACAGTATACTAGTTACGAAGTTTTAGCGAGTAAAATATATTTTTATGGATTATGTGAAAATTGTAAAAAATAGCTTATAAAGTAAAAGAGGCTATCTCAAAATAGAAATTAATTTCTATTTTGAGATAGTCTCTTTTTTATTTGATAAATTATTTGTAAGATTCTTTTAATAACTCTTCCCATTCTTTAGAATTATAACCACCATTTAAAATTCTTTTAAGAGTTAGCAATACATTGTTTTTTATCTTATCAGGTAAATTATATAATATAAGAATACTATTATCATTCGCTTTATACATATGTTGAACCATTATTTTACCGATACCTGATATTTTATTATTTGCAATTTTATTCCCACTTATAATTCCCTTTTGCACAATCCTTGCTTGAACCGCATCACTATATATATATTTAATAAAAGCATTAGCGATATCCCCATTTTTTGCATTTAAAGGAATGCATACTAGAGAATTAATTATAATAGGCACATTGGAACCATAATTTGAATTATTATCATAATCTCCTATTATACCTATATTGGTCCCATTAAGTTTAGAATTATAATAAGAAATAGAAGCCATTAAAGGAGCATCGCCATTATTAAAGTCATTAATACTTTGTTCATTACCTAATTCAAAAGAATCCGCAGCAATTCCATTGCCCTTTGTTAAGGAATTAAATTCATCAAATATTTTCTGCATATCTTTCATTTTTTTATAAAATTGTTCACCACTATCATAACCTTCTTCAAGATCATGAACATTTACCACTTTGCTAGCTATTAATGAAAATAAAAATCCATTAGCATCTACATCTTCAGTTAACACTACTGGAGTTTTTATTCCCTTACCATTAATTTGCTTCAAAACATTTAGCCATTGTTCTAAATTTTTAGGGTTAGCTATTTTTAATTTTTCAAGATTGACTTTATTATATAATAGCTCAATAGAATATGGAACAACTCCTATTCCGTAGTATTTATCTCCTACCCTACCATAAGAACCTACAATATCATAATATCTATCACCGATAGATTCCTTTTGATAGGCACTACCCATATCACTAAGTACTCCCTTTTTGCTAAGCTCAATAAGTGAATTCCTATTAGTGAAAATCACATCAATTTCTGTACCAAGATTAATGCTCTCCATGATATCGCTTTTATCACCCAGTACATCATTTAATTTTATTTCCACATCCGGATTATTTTTTTTAAAATCCTCAATTAAAAACTTTGTTACATTAGATGAATATTTATCAGTTGTATCTAGGAATACATTTAGTTTTTTTTGCTTTTCGCTTTTATCAGATTTACAGGCCGAAAGGGTAAACACCATAATTAAAACTATAAGAAAACTAAATAGGTTTTTCAATGTTTTAAATGATTTTTTCATAAGTTCACCTCTTAATAATAATAAATATGAATTTTTTGATTTTTTTTCTATTTAAATTAATTAAATTTATAATTGTTACATATAATCTAAAGGGGGTGGAATATATGAAACTGCACGTAATATTTTTCAAGAAGAAATTTATTTATTTTGCTTTAGCTTTTATTATTTTTGCAACAATGTTTACATTCTTCTTATTACTCAGAAACGACTCACTAAGTACATTTAATATTGTTACTGAAAGCAAAATGATGCAAGCTGATTTAACAGGTGATGGAACTAAAGATATTCTCTACATAAAAACAGAAACAGACAAATATTACATTCAAATAAATTCACAAGATAAAAGTTATTATCTAGAACCTTCTAAGACAATTAACACAGTAGGAAATTATTATACGCAATGGCCAATGCGACTTACTTTAATGGACATATCTAGGAACAATAGCCCTGAAATATTTACTCAAGCTTCCAAAAATAATAAAGCTGTTCAGCATGTTTTTTTCTGGAATAGAGAAAAATTTGAAGATATATTTTGCAGCACCAATAATATTTTAGGTTTTATAGACAGTAAAAATAATAAAACTCCTAAAGTTTTATCTGGAAATATTAAAGATGGTAAAATGACATTTGTAAGTTATATTTTCATTAAAAATAGTTTAAAATCTTTTGACTATAATTATGCTGATAATTATATGGGTAAAAACACTATAACAAGTTTCATAAATCTTATGGGGAGCTTTCCACTAGCAGAATTAAATATATCAAAAGAGCTTTTCTCCCCTAATTTAAGTGGTAATGATATTTCACTACTAAGCGATTTATCAAACAAAAAAATATATTTCAATTTTCAAGATGCTGTTTTTAAAGATTATAGTTGGGACAAAGAAGGTAATGCCAGTAAAATTTTATGGACCTTAAATTTTAAAGGGACTAGCTCCAAGGATTTAAAGGACATAAAAAACTATACCATAGAATTAATTCTCGAACCTATGATTAAGGTTGATAGTGTTTCTACATTCAAGATTAGCTCTTTAAATATTAAGTAATAGAATAAAAATTTAATTGAATAATTAGTGGATTAAAAAGGGACCGTATTAGCGGTCCCAAGGGGGATGGGGGGGTTCCGCATAAAATAATTAAATTTTATGCTAATGGAGATTTAACTCCGATTACATTTATAATATTAACCTTTTTGCATAGTTTTATTCATTATTTATATAAAGTTATTATTATTTAGAAAATAAATTAATTTACCATAGGAGGAGTGTTCATATGTTTAATAATAAAGAAAAAGATGTAAATAGAATTGAAACTTTAATTGGAGATCAGTGCTTTATAATTGGTTCTTTGAATGTAAATGGACTTATAAAAATAGACGGTTCTATTGATGGAGACATAATTTGTGAGGACGATGTAATACTAGGTGAATCTGGCCACATAAAAGGTAATACGGTGTGTACTAACGCATATATAAACGGAATACTTAATGGAAATATATCTTGTAAAAATACATTGTCCATAGAAGCTTGTGGCAAGGTTAAAGGTGATATCTCTGTGAAAAAATTGGTGATTTCTGAAGGTGGAATTCTTGATGGTAAATGCACCATGATAGGTTATGAAAATTCTGATAGTGACAGTGATAATTTATAATCCAAACAAAATAACAACAGGTCAAATATGCTCATATATTTGACCTGTTATTTTTTAATATGCCTAACATAAAAAATATTATCATTTTAATACCTCTGAATATAATCATTAATTATAAAATTATAATTTATTTAATTGGTAGTTTCTTCTACAATCTTGTTGAGCATCTCTAGTTTCCTGTCATCTACTAGGTGAGCTAATATATAAATTAACTGTCCCATTTCCTCTTCTTCTAAGTTTTTCACTATGCTGTGTGTTCTTTCTTTAGGATCAGTATGTTTGAATTCAACATCATTACTCTCAAAAGAATCAATATTTTCGATAGTATTACTATTTGATAGTGAATTTATCATGTCGCTAAGATTTGCATTATTGAAGTCTATTCCGGCAAGCATACTTGAGATTTGACTTAAGTCTATGCCTCCCATACCAGTAAATATATTGGATATAGAGTTGTCTAGCTCATCAACATTAGAATTTAACGTATCTTCATTTCCATTTGAATCATTTCTGCTGTTTTTTGTAACACTTGATGTTGACTTTACATTTGTATTTTGATTTGAATTTGAATTTGAATTTGAATTAGTTTTTGAATTTGAATTAGTATTTGAATTTGAATTAGTATTTGAATTTGTATTATTTAGGTTTAGGTTATTTGCTAGGTTGCCTAGTATGTTATTACCTTGACCATTTAAACTACTAATAAGGTTTCCTAGTATATTATTATCTTGACCCCCTAAACTACCTAATAAATTTGAGAATATATCATTATTGCCTCCCCCTAACCCTGAAAGCAAACTTTCAAATATATTGCCACCACCAGCACCACCACCATTATTTCCTCCAAGAAAACTGGATAATAATGCCATCATTGGATTTCCAGAATTTCCATTTAACATTTGTGTTAATGGATTGTTATTTCCGTTATTATTATTATTATTTCCATTATTGTTATTACCATTGCTGTTATTGTTATTACCATTACTGTTGTTTCCATCATTCATATTATTTCTATGACTTTTGTGATGTTTTGACACATTTATCACCTCATTTATAAATGGGAGAGCATAAGCTCTCCCTGATTTTTAGGACTAATAACCAAGACCTCTTCCACAGCCTACTCCTCTTCCACTACAAAAACAAAAACCTAAGAATAATAATATTAATAGAAATGCGTTATTGTTTTCAAGTAGACATGTTTTCTGTAGTATAATTAAGACTATTAAAGCACAAATTGGATTTGAACATAGACTTCCAAATGAGTTTCCACATCCAACTGCAGCTACTGGAGCTACGATATCCCTACCACAACATCTTTTTTTTGACATATAAAACCCCCCTTTCTGGGCATGTTTCAATGTGTTACATATTTCAACTAAAGCTAATCAATATCTTTATTTATCAAATGTTCATTTATAATTCTTTTCTTAGTTTATTCGTCACAGTCATTGTTTGAGCAGCATCCTTTGTTTTGATTGTTACAAGAGAATAAGAATATTAATATTATTATCCACCAGATGCCAAATCCTGAACCAAATCCTGAACCACATCCGCCGCCAAATCCACCGAATCCGCCGACATTAGTTGGAGCACCACATCTACATAATTCCTTGCAGTGCTTAGGCTCACATCCACAAACAGTACCGCAATCTTGTCCTTGACCACCAAATCCTCCACAGAAGAACAATAGAATTATAATAATCACAAATATCCCGCTTCCGCCGAAGATGCCGTTGTTGTTGTTACAACATTTTTTATCATGATCACTTCCATTGTTTTGTGAATTAGCTAATCCACTTAGCAATCCGTTCATATCCACTTTACTTCCCTCCTTTTATTTTCTATTAGTTAAATCACAATTAGAATTGTTTTCTTCCTCTGTTTAATTATTGTTTAAAAAAACTTTTCTCTTTTGTATTCTAATATATACTATTCTCACAGATATAAATTGACACTCAATTTTCAATTAAAATGCAAAAAAAATAGCCTACATTACTTTGTGCAATAAGTACTGTTTTGCACAAAGTAATGTAGGTCTATTTTAATTTTCTAGTTTTTCTCTTTATTACAGTATAGGATTTCCATTTATAGAGCTAGGGGACTCACCTTCTGAAATGTCGTTAAACATATTCCCTAGCAACTCTTTGACACCTGTTTTTTTTAGTGATGAAATATTGATAATCTCTTCACTATCATCTAACTGAAGAGTTTCTCTTATTAACTTATTATTTTTTACTAATTCTGCTCTATTTAACTTATCTTTTTTTGTCGCAACTATTACAACTTCGTAGCCAAAATGTTTTATCCATCCATACATTAGAAGATCATCTTTAGTAGGCTTACGTCTACAATCCACCAGTAATGCTACCTTTTGAAGCTGAGGTCTACGAATTAAATAGTCCTCCATCATTTTTCCCCATTTAGCTTGCTCACTCTTAGATACTTTTGCATATCCATAACCTGGTAAATCAACAAAATAAAAGCTTTCGTTAATTAAAAAAAAGTTTATAAGTCTTGTTTTTCCAGGTGTACCACTAACTTTAACCAATTTACGTCTATTGGTTAAAGTATTTATTAAAGATGATTTTCCTACATTGGACCTGCCAACAAAAGCATACTCTACTCTATTATCTGTGGGATATTGAGCTGGCTTTACTGCTGAAATTATGAATTCAGATTGTTTTATCTCCATTATTTATCTCTCCATTTAATTTATTTTCTAGTAATGCATTTTCAAGTACATCTTCTACTTTACTTGCAATTATAAACTTTAGTTTATTTACAATACTCTTTGGTATCTTTTGTATATCTTTTTCATTATCCTTTGGAATTATAATTGTATCAATACCTGCTCTATAGGCAGCTAGTGATTTTTCCTTAAGCCCTCCAATAGGTAACACTCTTCCTGTAAGTGTAATCTCACCTGTCATTGCTACGTTATGTCTTACTTTTCTGTTAGTTAAGGCAGATATCATTGCAGTAATCATAGTTACCCCAGCAGACGGACCATCTTTAGGTACTGCACCTTCTGGTACATGTATATGAATGTCCTTATTTTTATAAAAGTCACTATCAATATTATATTTAGCTGCATTAGCTCTCACATAGCTGTATCCAGCCTTAGCAGATTCTTTCATAACATCGCCTAATTGGCCTGTAAGTTCAAGCTTACCAGTACCCTCCATAGCACTTACCTCTACAGGCAAGGTAACTCCGCCGACTTCAGTCCAAGCTAGTCCAGTTACAACACCAACTCTATCTTCTCTGTCCGCTTTATCGTAGGTATATAAAGCAACCCCTAAATACCTTTTAACATGTGCGGATGTAACATTAACATTTTCTTTAGACTTTTCTACCATTTCTGTTATTGCTTTTCTAATAACAGAAGAAATTTGTCTTTCAAGACTTCTAACCCCTGATTCCCTAGTATAATTTTCTATAATGCAATTTATTGAAGAATCAGAAAAATTTATTTTACTATCTTCCATATTATGTTCTTTTAACATCTTTGGAATAAGATGATTCTTAGCAATATGGAATTTTTCTTCTGATGTATACCCGGATACCTCTATAATTTCCATTCTATCTAATAAGGGTCTTGGAATTGTATCTAATTTATTAGCAGTAGTTATAAACAAAACCTTTGATAAATCAAAGTCGAGTTCTAGGTAATGATCTCTAAAAGTTGCATTTTGTTCACTATCCAAAACTTCTAGTAGAGCGTCTGCAGGATCCCCTTTAAAATCGCCACTCATCTTATCAATTTCATCTAACAAAAATAATGGATTTTTAGATGAGGCTTGTTTCATGGCATATATAATTCTACCTGGAATTGCGCCCACGTAAGTTTTTCTATGTCCTCTTATTTCTGCCTCATCTTTTACTCCACCCAGTGACATTCTAACAAAATTTCTATTTAATGCATTGGCAACGGATTTCGCTATAGATGTCTTTCCAACTCCCGGTGGTCCTACCAAACAAAGTATAGGTCCTTTAAGGGTTTTACTGATTTTTTTAACTGCTAAGTATTCTATAATTCTCTCCTTAACATCCTCCAGGCCATAATGTTCTGCTGCAAAAACACCTCTAGCCTTGTTAATATCAATGTTATCTTTAGTGAATTTATTCCAAGGCAGTGCTAAAATCCAATCTAAGTATGCTTTTATTACTCCACTTTCAGCAGAATAATTACCTGCACTTTTCAACCTGTTTAGTTCGTAAATTGCCTTTTCTTTTGCCTCTTTAGGAAGCTTTGCCTTGTTTATTTTACTTTCATATTCATCTATTTCTCTTTTATTCTCGTCATCTTCTCCTAATTCTTCTTGTATAGCTTTTATTTGCTCTCTTAGATAATATTCCTTTTGAATTTTATCAATTCTACTTTTTACCTTTGTTCCTATTTTCTTTTCTATTTTTAATACTTCAACTTCATTTTTCAATATAAATAGTAATTTTTCTAGTCTTTTAATTATGTCTAATGTTTCAAGCAATTCTTGTTTTGTTTCTGGTTTTAGTATTAAATATGAGCTTACAATATCACAATACCTTCCTGGCTCTTTGGTTTCTTCTAAACTGAATAGTGCATCAGGAAAATTATTAGCTGACAGATTTATGTATTCTTCAAATGCTTTATCTATAATTCTAACTAATGCCTTACATTTCTTATCATCGACGCAGGCTTCATCTTCAATAATTTCTACTTCTGCCCGTACAAAAGGTTCATCATCTTTGTACTCCGAAATCTTCCCTCTTTTTAGTCCTTCAACTAGTACCCTAATTGTATCTCCTGGTAACTTTAATATTTGCTTTATATTACAAACAGTACCAATACTATATATATCCTTTTCCTCTGGTTGTTCAATTTTTGATATCTTCTGTGAAACCAGAAAAATTTCTTGATTATTTAGCATAGCATCTTCGAGTGCCAGTATTGATTTTTCTCTACCAACATCAAAATGTAACACCATATATGGAAATATATTCATACCTCTTAGTGGAATTAGCGGAAGAAGTTTTATATTTTTATCCATGTTCTCCCTCTTTTCTAAATTAATATTATTTTATTAATATAAAATTAAAACCCAAAATTTTAAATTAATATATAGTAACTATAAATATTTACTATATTTTTATAGTGGCTATAATTATAGCACAACTACTATAGTATACCTATAATACAAACAATTTTCAATACTAGAAAATTTAAAATAAATTATAAGCTGCGCAAAAGCAAATAACAAGTCAATATATTAGCATACTGACTTGTTATTTATTTAAAGAATATAGCTAATATTAAGTCATCCCTGTGGGGCTTAAATCATCTCTTGCAGAGCTGCCACTAAACTTTTAATGATTCGGCTGCTATAACATCTACATCAGGTTCAAATGTAATTGAAATATTTTTAGGGGTCTCTGTAATTAAGGCTTCTCTAATTACCTCAGTAATATTACTCACTGGTATGATCACAATATTTTCAATATTTTTAAAGCTATCCTGCCAGTTATCTTTCGGAATAATAACCCTTGTGGCTCCTGCTTTTTTTGCAGCAGCTATCTTAGCATTGACACCGCCTATGGGCTTTACATTACCATGAATTGATATCTCTCCTGTCATTGCAACCATATTATCAACTGGTACACCTTTTATTGCACTGTATATTGCAGTTGTTATACTTACGCCTGCAGATGGACCGTCTACTGGGGATCCTCCAGGAAAGTTTACATGAATATCGTAATCGTCACAATCTATGTTAAAATATTTTTCAAGGACTGTAACCACATTTTCAACTGAGGATCTTGCAGTACTTTTTCTTCTTAGCTTTTTATTTGAACTGCTTATTTCTTCTTCTTCAATAATTCCTGTTATTTTAAGTATACCCTTACGGAGCTTTATTTTTTTTGCAGAAGCTTCAATTTCCATTACAGCACCCATATTAGCTCCATAAACCGCTAGCCCGTTAACATACCCAATTTGTGGTTTATCAGATATTCTAGTTTCTGACCTTGGGGAGTACTGACCATTTTCTATAACCCATTCAATGTCCTCAATACTTACTTCATTTCTTTCATCATTAATAGCAATGCCACAGGCTAATTGAATTAAATTAACAGTATCCCGTCCATTACTAGAGTATTTACCTACAAGCTTTAAAGCTTTTTCACAAATTTTAAGACCCATTTTATTTATTGCGTTATCCGCAATTATTTCCAATTCATCTGGAAGTAATTGTCTAAAAAATATTTCTACACACCTTGACCTTATTGCTGGAATTATTTCATCTGGATTACGTGTCGTTGCACCTATAAGCCTAAAATCAGCTGGAAGCCCTTCATCAAATACCTCTTTAATATAAAGTGGCGTATTAGGATCTTCTCCATTATAATAAGCACTATCTAAAAATACTTTTCTATCCTCTAATACTTTCAGCAATTTATTCATTTCTACAGGATGTAGCTCTCCGATTTCATCAATAAACAAAATCCCACCATGGGCTTTTGTAACAGCTCCAGGTTTTGGTTGAGGCACTCCAGCTATTCCTAGCGGTCCAGCTCCTTGGTAAATGGGATCGTGAACAGATCCAATAAGCGGGTCCGCAATACCTCTCTCATCAAATCTAACTGTGGTTGCATCTATTTCTACAAACTTAGAGGCTTCACTAAAGGGAGATCGTGCTCTTTTTTTAGCGTCCTCCAGTACTAATCTAGCAGCTGCTGTCTTTCCTATTCCCGGTGGGCCATAAATTATGACATGCTGAGGATTAGGTCCGCAAATCGCTGCTTGCAACGCCTTAATACCCTTTTCTTGTCCTATAACGTCTTCAAATTTTGTTGGTCTACTTTTCTCTGTTAGTGGTTCAGTAAGGCATATACTTTTCATTATTCTTAATTTTTCCATTTCTTTTTTGTTATCCCTACTGACCCCCACCTTTCCACTTTGGTGACCTTTTATTGCATTAAAAACATATATCCCAATAACTACTGTAATAAAAAGTTGTATTATCATAAGAAGTTGAATAGTCATAATATTTAAAGTTTAATATTTAATTATATTAAACTAATCCTCCTTTCGCATATTATTTTACATGTTTTATTAAGTATTCTACCATTTGATATTATGCTCAATTTGTATTTATATATTCTATTTCTTCCTTATAATAATAATAATAATAATAATAATAATAATAATAAAAAAATATTTTTATTATAGTTATGGGCATATTTATGGGTAATATAATGCACTTTAAAATTTCATAATTTATTTAGAAATAAAAAAAGACAGATACGTAATCCGTCTTTCTAATATATTTTTAATTTTGTTTTTATGCTGTTTCTATACCTTTTTTAGTTTTAATTTTCTTTGTTAATTTTAATTTCTCTCTTTTCCCATTTTCAGCTAAAATTAGTTGTGGATTTCTAGTTTTTATAGTATCCTCATTAACTATTACTTTAGACACTTGTTCATTAGAAGGAATATCAAACATAATTTCCTTCATTGTATCTTCAATAATAGATCTAAGTCCTCTAGCTCCAGTTTTCCTTTTAATAGCTTCTTTGGCTATAGCTTTTAATGCTGGTTCTTCAAACTCTAATTCTACGTTATCCATCTCAAACAATTTCTTATATTGTTTAATGAGCGCATTTTTAGGTTCACTAAGAATTTTAACCAAAGCCTCTTCATCTAAAGCTTCAAGAGTAACTACTATAGGAAGTCTACCTACAAACTCTGGAATTAAACCAAACTTTAGTAAATCTCCTGGCATTATAGATTTCAATAGTTCTCCTACATTTGTTTCTTCTTTTGATTTTATTTCAGCTCCAAAACCAACAGTAGTAGTTCTAGTTCTTTTTTCTATAATTTTATCAAGTCCATCAAAAGCCCCTCCACAAATAAATAAAATATTTGCTGTATTTATTTGAATAAACTCTTGATGAGGATGCTTTCTTCCGCCTTGTGGTGGAACAGATGCTGTAGTACCTTCTAATATTTTAAGTAATGCCTGTTGAACTCCTTCTCCAGATACATCCCTAGTTATAGAAGGGTTTTCAGATTTTCTAGCAATTTTATCTATTTCATCTATATAGATAATACCTTTTTCTGCCTTTTCCACATCATAGTCAGCATTTTGTATTAATTTAAGCAAGATGTTTTCTACATCTTCTCCTACATACCCTGCTTCAGTAAGCGTAGTTGCATCTGCTATAGCAAAAGGTACGTTTAAATATTTTGCCAAGGTTTGAGCGAGTAGCGTTTTTCCACAGCCTGTAGGTCCAAGTAGTAATATGTTACTTTTTTGAAGTTCAACATCACCTTCATTAATATTTGAATTTATTCTTTTGTAATGATTATAAACTGCCACAGCCAAGGATTTCTTAGCGGTATTTTGCCCAACTACGTAATCATCTATATATTTTTTTATCTCTGCTGGTTTTGGCAATGTACCTAGGTCTAGTTCTACGTCTCCCTGAAATTCATCTACAATTATTTCAGAACATAATTCTATACACTCATCACATATATATACTCCCGGTCCTGCAATTAATCTTCTAACTTGGTCTTGAGTTTTACCACAGAATGAACATTTAAGTTGTTTTTTTTCATCAAACTTTGTCATATTTTCACCTCTATTTACGTTATTTCTTTTTAATTATAACTTCATCTATTAATCCATACTCCATAGCCTCTTGTGAACTCATGAAATAATCTCTTTCAACATCATGTTGAATTTTCTCAATTGGTTGGCCAGTTCTTTCACTTAATATCCTATTTAATGTATCCTTAGTTCTAAGAATTCGTTTTGCATGAATATCAATATCTGTTGCTTGGCCTTGAAATCCTCCGAGTGGCTGATGTATCAAAATTTCACTATTAGGTAATGCAAATCTTTTACCCTTTTCCCCAGCTGCTAGTAAGAAAGCTCCCATGGATGCTGCCATACCAGTACATATAGTTGAAACTTGTGGTTTTATATACTGCATTGTGTCAAAAATAGCCATACCTGACGTAATTGATCCACCTGGACTATTTATATATAAATAAATATCTTTATCAGGGTCTTCAGACTCTAAATACAATAATTGAGCAACAATTAAACTAGCAGTAGTATCATTTACCTCTTCTCCTAGAAAAATTATTCTTTCTTTTAATAATCTTGAATAAATATCATAAGATCTTTCTCCCCTATTTGTTTGTTCAACAACCATTGGCACCAAACTCATATAATTCCCTCCTCTAGACTAATAATAGAACTACTTCAAAACATAATCTACTACCTACATAATTCTATCCTAAATAATTGATTTTTAACCATATATTTTTATCCTATATTTAAAATTAATTGCCAGAAAAATATCTGGCAATTAATTTTCGTATACATTATGCAATAACTTTAGCGCTATCAACTAACATTTTAATTACTTTTTCATTTACAACATCAATTTTTAGATATTGTTTTTGTGCTTTTAGAATTAAATCTGCTGTTTTATCTATATCTTTTTCTCCGTATTGCTTAGCAACTTCTTTAGCTTTTGCAAGTAATTCTTCATCAGTAGCATCAACTTTTTCTATTTTTGCTATTTCTGTAATTACTAAATCAGTTTTAACTCTTTTTTCAGCTGCTTCTTTCATGAATTCTCTAACTTTTTCTTCTGTGTTGTTAGTATACTGATAATATTGTTCAAGATCTAAACCTTGATATTTTAATTTCATTTCTAAATCTTTTAACATAACGTCAGTTTCTTTTTTAATCATAACTTCTGGAATTTCCATTGGAACGTTTGAACAAACTGCATCTATTACAGCATCTTCAAATTCTTTCACTTCTCTATCTTTACTTGATTTTTCAAGGTTTGTTTTAATATCATTTCTTAGTTCTTCTAAAGTATCAAATTCTGATACTTCTTTAGCAAACTCATCATCAATAGCTGGTAATTCTTTTACCTTCATGCTTTTAATTGTTACATTAAAAGTCGCAAGCTTTCCATTTAAGTCTTCTCTTCCATAAGCCTCTGGAAAATTAACTTTAACTTCTTTATTTTCTCCTGCTTTGAGTCCAACTAATTGCTGTTCAAAAGTATCAATAAATGATCCTGAACCAATTTCAAGTTCAAAGTCTTTTCCTTCTCCACCTTCAAAAGCTGCTTCATCAATAAATCCTTTGAAATCTATAACAGCTATGTCGCCCATTGCAACTTCGCCATCAATCTTCTCTTCAATTCTAGCATTTTTTTCTTGCATACCTTTTAGTTGGTTTTCAATTTCATCATCTGTTACATTATATTCAATTTTCTTAGCTTCTAGGCCTTTGTATTCTCCCATAATAACTTCAGGAACTACTGCTACAGATGCAGTATATACAAAATCTTTTCCCTCGCCTATTTGAACAATATCAATTTGAGGATAATCCAATGGATTTATATCATACTGTTTTAAAGCCTCAGGATATGTATCATCACAACAGAAATTTATAGCATCTTCAAAGAAAACACCTTCACCATACATTTTTTTTATCATAGACATTGGTGCTTTACCTTTTCTAAATCCAGCTATGTTTATAGTTTTTGAATTTTTTACAGTAGATTTTTTCAAAGATTCATTAAATCTTTGTGCCTCTACCGTTATTTCTAATTTAACAATATTTTTTTCTAATTTTTCCATTTTAACTATCATTATATTACTCCTCCTAATTACCACAAATGCTTGTTAACCTTAACATTATAACATAACTTTTAAGGTATTTACAATATTATTAAGCATCTTATGCTTATATAGTCTAATATCACTGATTATAACCAAATTATTTGTAATTTACAACATAATTTTAAGTAACTTTATAATCTATTTACATTTTTATGTGGATAGCACCCCAAATATATTTTTAAGAAATATCATTAAAAGCTTCACAAACAAAATTTTTCGCCTTTGTAAGTTGTTCATAATTTGAGTAATTGTTGCTGTAAACTTCAATAATACCTTTCCCACTATACCCTACACCCTTAAGCTTATTAGATATATTTTTATAATCCAAAATTCCTTTTCCTGGTAAAAGACAAGGTGAATTTTCATCTCTATCATTTATATGAAGGTTCACTATTTTTTTACCCATAAGATTAATATAGTTTTCTAAAGGAACATTTGTTTTATAAGCTTGTTTTAAATCCAAAGTAAAATATATTGGATATTTACATTTTTCTGATAAAAGTGTTAAGAATTCTAAATCGGCAGACATACACCAAGATACATTTTCCTGTGCCAATTTAATACCTAAATCTAATGCAATGTAAGATAGCTCATTATATATATCTATTACAAATTTAGTGTCTAATTCTTTAAAATCTGTGTATCGCATTCCATGAAAGGTATAACAACTTGCGCCTAAAGTCTTTGCTGCCCTGCAAACATTTTTAAAATGTTTTAACATATCCGTTCTGCGTCTATCATATTTATCAAAAAGATAAGGTTCAAAAGAGCTGGAAAATGCATGAACCGAATTTACATTGAATTCATATAATTCTTTTTTTTCTAAAAGTACCTTCACAAATTCCTCAGTGTACTCGCTCATTGTATTTAAAAATATTTCGCCATGGTCAAATCCTAACTCTTTCATCTTTACTATACTGTTTTCCGTATGTAAATCAGGATAAAAACACGCGGAAGATAATCCTATATCCATACTTAACCTCTTTTCCCTATTCTATTGCTTCCCCAGTGGAAGTTACATACACCACATTGCCATCTATAAATGCCTCTAGCCCCTTGGGAGTATTATTTTTGAAAGTGATACTTTTACCAGATGCTGGCTTTACCTGCATATGAACATTACTTTTTAAATTTACCTTCCATATATATTGTACTCCCTTATCGTTTATCCAAGGTAATTCACTAACGTATGCAATGTTATCTTCATCAATGAACTTAGGCGTAATTGACCAAAGGTAGTTTGTATGATTTTTAAGCAGTCCATCCTTTGGAAACATTTCACCTTTACTAGACTCATGTGCTTTTTTTGTAATATCTTTACTGATTTTGTTTACATCAACGTATAGGAGGTCCTGATTATTCTTACTCTGTATAACTATTGATTTCTTACTTGGACTTATATCATATGAAATATTTTTATCATCTGTTACACCCTTTATATTTTTCTCTGCTGCCTTAACAGTAAATTCAATACTTATTTTTTGCCCATCAGATAAAGTCACAACAAATATTTCATTTTTTAAAGCCGCTGCAGCTTTTAAATCGCTCTCAGCTTGCAATGCTTTGCTCTTTTCAGTATTTGACTGCGGTTTAACAACTGGTGGTGTTTTTTCCACTTTTACCGCACTACTTTCTTTGTCTTTTGGTTTATTTAATAAGACGCTAGTTATGCCCTTTTTCATACTTATTCCAGTATTTATTAGTGCATTAAAATCTGTAATCAAAAATATAGTTAACCCTATTATAGGGACAATAATCAATAATACTATTTTCCTTCTTCTTTTTTTTATTTCTTTTTTATAATGCTTGCTAAACATGCTAGGTTTGCTCATATTTTTACCCTCCATTAAATTAACGCATTATTTATTATAACGCATTACAAATGAAAATAATATTAATTTTTCAAGATTTCTTATGTGCATCTCAAAGACAAATTTTTCTTGCTAATGTTAATTTGAAACCCACTCTAAAATTAAAGTAGTATAAATTATTATGATTTTAAAAAATTAATATATATTCCTATTTAAATCAACATGACATTTTGTTGTTTCATTTTTAAAATTGGTCTGTTTCATTATTTATTTTAAATTTTATTTCCTACCAAACCTATGTATACCAACGCACACTAAATTATCATAATATTCTTAATTTTGCAACTTTTATATAAGTACTTGAACTGTTTCACATTTAATATTACAATATATTATATTGACAAATTAAATTTATAATAATTATTAATACCAATATATTTCACCCATTAAATTTTATGCTATGTAAAATTAATGTATTAAAGGAGGAAACAAAATGTTTAAACAATGGAACGGTTTCAAAGGCGATCAATGGAAGAATGAAATTGATGTAAAAGACTTTATTCAAAAGAATTACACTGTATATGAAGGTAATGATAGTTTTTTAGTAGGAACAACTACCAAAACTAATAAAGTATGGGATAAAGCTAATTCACTTATTATAGAAGAAATAAAAAAAGGTATTATAGATGTAGAAACTAATGAAATAGCAGGAATAGATAATTTTGCCCCTGGATATATAGATAAAGAAAATGAAGTAATTGTTGGATTACAAACAGATGCTCCATTAAAAAGAATAGTAAATCCATTTGGTGGCTTTAGAATGGTAGAACAATCACTAGAAGCTTATGGTTACAAGTTAAACAAAGACATAGAAGAATACTTCCCTAAATATAGAAAAACTCATAATGAAGGAGTTTTTGATGCATACAGTGATGCTACGAAAGTTGCAAGAACTGTAGGACTTCTAACTGGTCTTCCAGATGCATATGGACGCGGACGTGTAATAGGAGACTATAGAAGAATAGCTCTTTATGGTTTGGATTTCTTAATTGAACAGAAGAAAAAAGATTTAAATGAATTTATAGGACATGCAACAGACGATTTAATAAGACATAGAGAAGAAATAAGCATGCAAATAAGAGCACTTAGTCAAATAAAAAGCATGGCTTCAAAATATGGTATTGATATTTCAAAACCAGCTAGCAGCGCATGTGAAGCTGTACAAGCAGTTTATATGGGATATCTTGCAGGAATAAAAGAAAACAATGGTGCTGCAATGTCACTTGGACGAACAACTACTTTCTTAGACATTTATTTCGAAAGAGATTTAGCAGCAGGTACCTTAACTGAAGATGGTGCACAAGAGATTATTGATCAATTCGTAATTAAACTTAGAATGGCAAGACATCTTAGAACTCCTGAATACAATGATTTATTTGGTGGAGATCCAAACTGGGTAACAGAATCTATTGCAGGTGTAGCACTTAACGGTAAACCAATGGTAACAAAGAATTCCTTTAGATTCCTTCATACATTAACAAATTTAGGCTCAGCACCAGAACCAAATATGACTGTGCTTTGGTCAGAAAAATTACCAGAAACCTTCAAAAAATATTGTGCTAAAATGTCCATTGAAACCGATGCTGTTCAATATGAAAATGATGACATAATGAGACCCATCTATGGAGATGATTATGGCATAGCTTGTTGTGTATCAGCTATGGAAATCGGAAAAAGAATGCAGTTCTTTGGAGCAAGAGCTAACCTTGCAAAATCATTATTATTAGCACTTAATGGTGGAATCGATGAATTAAAAGGCAAGCTTGTAGTACCTGGAATTGAAAAAATAACTGATGAGGTTCTTGACTACAAAACAGTTAAGAAAATGTATTCAAAAGTTTTATCATATGTTGCTGACATGTATGTAAATACAATGAACACTATACATTATATGCATGATAAGTATGCTTATGAAGCAGGACAACTCGCGCTTCATGATACTGATCTCAAATACTTCATGGCATTTGGCGTAGCAGGACTTTCAGTTGCAGCAGACTCCTTAAGTGCTATAAAATTTGCTAAGGTATCTCCAATAAGAAATGAAAAGGGTATAACAGTTGACTTTAAAATTGAAGGTGATTTTCCTAAATACGGAAATGATGATGATAGAGTTGATGATTTAGCAGTTGAGCTTATTAAGGAATTCAGTGATGACCTCAAGCTGCACCCAGCTTATAAGGGAGCAGAACATACCTTATCTGCACTTACTATTACATCTAATGTGGTTTATGGTAAGAAAACAGGATCAACTCCTGATGGAAGAAAACAAGGAATTGCACTTGCTCCAGGAGCAAACCCAACTCAAGGCCACGATGAAAATGGGGCCCTTGCATCATTAAATTCAGTTGCTAAGATTCCTTATAGAAATTATTGCCAAGACGGAGTTTCAAATACTTTCTCAATAGTACCAGCTGCACTGGGAATTGATGAAGAAACAAGAATAAATAATCTAGTTTTCCTTTTAGATGGCTATTTTGCACAAAGCGCACACCATTTAAATGTAAATGTATTAAATAGAGAAGTTTTAATTGATGCTATGGAGAATCCAGACAAATATCCAACATTGACAATAAGAGTATCAGGCTATGCCGTTCATTTCAATAGATTATCAAAAGAACAGCAGCTTGAGGTTATTAGCAGAACCTTTCATAAAAAAATATAATTAGAAAGATATACTAAATCTTTTTATACCAACGCTGAGGAGGAGTATACATGTTAAAAGGTAAAATTCATTCTATAGAGAGCATGGGACTAGTTGATGGTCCTGGAATAAGAGTAGTGGTTTTTTTTCAAGGCTGCAAATTAAGATGTGCCTATTGCCATAACCCAGATACTTGGAAGCTCAGTGGCGGTATAGAAATGACACCGGAAGAACTTGTTCAAAAGATTGTTAGATTCAAATCCTATTTTGATCGTTCCGGTGGTGGAGTTACTTTCTCTGGTGGTGACCCATTAATACAACCAGAATTTTTACTCCAGTGTTTAAAGTTGTGTAAACTAAACGGTATTCATACCGCCATAGATACCTCTGGTTTTGGCAATGGTAACTATGCTGAGATATTAGAATATACAGATTTAGTCCTTTTAGATATAAAACATACTTCAAGTATTGGCTATATTAGCTTAACGGGTAAAGATACATTAGGTGTTAATTTATTTTTAGATGCTTTGAGAAAATCAAAATCCAGAGTTTGGGTAAGACATGTTGTTGTACCAGGAATTACAGATTCCGTGGAACATATAACTAAACTCTCAGAAATTATTAGTGAAGAAGTTCCTAATGTTGATAAAGTTGAACTTCTTCCCTATCATGTTCTAGGAGTAAGTAAATATGAAGCTCTTTCAATCCCTTATAAGTTAAAAGGTGTGGAGCCCATGGATAAATCGAAAATTAAAGAACTTCAAATGTTAATAGATAATTTACTGAAGACTAAGAAAAAGTCAAAATCACAAATTGCATAGCAAGTCATATGGTACAAACAATCTTTTTTCTTATAGAATGCTATAACTAAAAGTATATATTGCTGGAATGCTTTCACTACGCCAAATAATTCTAAAATTTATTTTATTTTCAGTTGCTAAAAAATGCAAACTCGTTTCACTCAAACATGCATTTTTCTTACGCAACAGAAAATAAAATAAATTAAGAATTACTAAGGCGTGTTCAAATGCATTCTATAAGAAAAAAGAGGTCTTAAGAATAATATTAGATAGGAAATTTATCCAGAGTGACTTGCAATACGAAACGCAGGAGAAATTTCCTATCTTTTATATTTTGTATTTTTTTTGTTTATTATTGAATAACGATTGTATAAATTTTTCAAAAGTGACTATGAATTCTTGTAGTCACTTTTGATATTTTCTATATCCTTTCCATAATTCTTTCAGGCGGTAGCCTGTGATTTTTTAAGTGCTTCAAAACTAAGATAGTATATCAAAAATGCCCAATGATATTATAATAAGGTACGTTAGTGCCTCTATTCGCTCTGGTGAATCTAAATATAATGAGTTAACAAAATGATGGGGTGTTACATACGAAAGTGGACTTTAAGATATCATTATTTTGCAACTTCTATTGCACATTATATCCTTTTTCTTAGAGCACGTCTTGTATTCACATTTTAATTTTTTATTGTTTTTAACTTCATTCTCTCCTTATTTGCATCATTTTTTAGATCCTCAACCATATTAAATAATAACATCTTAGTGACAAAAAAAACGAAAATCCCTTTTGAATTGTTATAAATCAACATATAAAATAAATCGATATGATACCTATATAGTACCGTATGGGTTCAAAAAAAACAAAGGTGGAATTCAAGCCTATAAATAGGTGATTCCACTAAGTTTAGAAGATTGTATTTTATTAATATCCTTAAGTTGTTGCCCCTAGGGGTCCTTACGAGGCCTTAGCTAAGCTTGTTACTAGTGAATGTATTTTTTTATTTGGTCTAAGCTTTCATATTCTAAAATACTATCAATTATAATTTCTAATGTTGGCGCATCTAATTTTTGTATACTCTCCTTTAAATCATCTGGTATAATGCCAAATTTTTTAATTAAAAATTTTATTGTAGTCCTTACAAGAGTTTTTGTTTCACCTTCTTGTAGCCCTTTTGCTATTCCTTCTTCTCTGCCTTTTTCATAAGGCTCTTTATATAATGCAGATGACATATAAATCTCCTCCTCTACGAAATCTTCATATTCACTTGTTTTATAAACCTTTTTCAAACATTCTACTGTTAAAAAATAATAGTCTGTATCTTCTATTTTTTCTACTACCGATAAGCATTCTAATATGTGTTCTTTCTCAGTTTCTCCATCATGTTTCATAAATACTCTAAGCGGATAAAATACTATACTCTTTTGACTTAGTATTTCATTCTTATCGATCTCGTAAGCCTTTATAACTTTATAGTTGTATTTCATTATTTCTAAATCTTGAACTGTACTTTCAAAACTACCTTTAATATTCTTAACATTTTCAGGCTTCTTTAGTACCATAAGTACCTGATAGATTGGTAAATCATTGTGCCATTTAATGTAGGTATAATACCTAAGCATTCTTTTCATCATTTGTGTATTACTTTTATATACAGTTTCAAATTCTATGTGAAGAATAAATCTTTCTTTAT
>Ga0209123_1001253_pt1 | contig 26024 bp, 24 predicted proteins | sample BarGraIncu00431A_FD_184500 | JGI IMG/M metagenome (GOLD analysis project Ga0209123, IMG submission 184500) | Arctic peat soil microbial communities from Barrow, Alaska, USA - Barrow Graham LP Incubations 004-31A (SPAdes) (version 2) | ecosystem: Environmental > Terrestrial > Soil > Wetlands >...
ATATCATCAAAGCACACCCTGGTGCATATATTTGCTTCACAGTAACTCCTCCTACAAAAATTCCTCTTAATTATATTATAAACCAAGGTTATCAATAAATCCTCCTGTATTTCATCAATCAATTTTTTTTATATTTATCGTATAAAAAAAGCGGTGGCTCCATGTTATTATAAGCAGAGGTCAAGTAACACGGTGGAGCGTTAATAACATGGAGCCACCGCGGACTACCAAAAATGTTATACTTTCTGATAGAGCAAGAAAAAAATTGGATATATTTAAGAAGCGCAACATCCTAAAGCTCTCAAAAAGCTAGAATCCGAGCCGGATTTTCTACAGTTATCTTGTTGATGTCTTGATCAGATACACCACATTGTCTTAGTGCTGGTACAATAAAGTCGGTAAGGCGTCTATAACCTTCTCCCCCACCACATCGGGTGGCCAGTTTGGTAAAGATATCATTCCCGATCACCAACTGTCCCGCGTAGCCATCCCTAATCAATGTTACAAGTCCCGACAATGCATACCAGTCAGGATACTGGACAATCCCTAAGGGTTCATTATCGGCCTCAAAACCGAGAGGAGTGAAGGACAGTACAAAACCCTTGTCAAGCAATTCCCTATGCAAACTGATGTCGAAAGGTACGCTACCGGGATTTTTCACAAGTTGCTCAATCGAAAGAGTACCCATCAGCAATTGGACATGACACAAAATTGTTCTTTCAGCAATACAGCCACCGCGACGCAGTGGCTGTATCACATTTTGCCACACCTCGTCTCGCGTGATGTCCGGACCGAGATGAACCTGTAGGGACAAACCCGTCTCAGCCGCAACCAAAGCCGCAGCCTGCAAATATGTATCAAGTTGCTGAGTGTGTATCTCATAAGCTGCCTTGATGTGACCGGGCAATATTCCTGTATCAGATATACCGCTGGTTATTTCTTTACGCAGAAAATTGGCATACTGCTTAAGAGTCATAGCACGATAACAATCTGGCCAAGTATCTTCTGCGTATAAACCTGTAGAAGCTACAATATGAACTCCTGTGCTTGCGGCGATTCGACGAAGGGAAATCAGATCATCCGATGAACCCCGAATGCCAGGTGCGCTGACCTCAAGAATCGAATCACCGCCGGCCGCTTTAAAATCGCCAACTTCACTGGTCATTATTTGCTCATCATCTAACCTCATATTGTCTATGGATGATGCTATATCGTGTCTGAGAGCTGAACGATTCTCTAGCATCAACTTGTCATCGGGCTTTATAACATAACGACTAGGGACAAAACATGTTTTCCTAGCCCGGTTTCGGAACATGGAACAATCCGAAAGGATATGTTCATGCATCGATGTGAAACCAAGTTGCTCAGGTCTAATGGGGCCGCAAACCGTCATAATTTTTCGCGACATGTTATCTGTCCTTTCCTTTAAATTATTTGCGTATCTTCAAAACATTTGGGAGGTAGGTAGGTCCGAGGGTCGAAAAGCTAATCCCCACTGCAATATTGTTATACATGGTTCACAAATGACAGTCTTTCCCTCTTGCAACAGACACAACTCGCCCGTGATATTATATGCCTATAAAATGATCGGAGGAACTATTCATAGTATAAAAAAAGCACACGTGAAATTAAATGATTACTTTTGCCTATAATACACCACCCCTCATACTAATGAGGGAGATTTTTTATAAATAAAGCAAAAAAAAAGCTCAGGGAACAAAATCCCTGAGTTTCGTAGGACATCTTTATCCTTTTACTCTTCTATCGACTATATCCCAATCAATATTTTTAAAAAATGATTCAATATAATCCGATCTTTTTAAACCATAATCCAACATATAAGAATGTTCCCAAGCATCAAGCACGAGCAAAGGTGTACGATCTACAGAATGTCCGACCTGATGTTCATCGATCCAAAAATTATTTAGCTTTCCGTTACTATTATCGATACACAACATGGCCCAACCAACACCATAAATACTTGCTGTTGCCTTAAAATCCGCTTCCCAAGCTTCATAGCTACCAAAATTTTCTTCCATTTTTGCCACTAAAAGCGAGTCAAGTCTTATATCCCTTTGACCACCCAAATTTTCAAAATATAGTTCATGCAAAACCATACTATCAGATTCCCTTACCATACTACGCCTAAGAGCAGCGGCTTTTACCTTCGTCGCGTGCCCTTCTGCTAATAGTCGCTCAAAAGACTCCATAATCAAATTAGCATTTTTTATATATCCATTATATAAGCTAAAATGATTTTGAAGTAACTTTTCACTAAATCCCTGCATTCCCAAAAGGGCACTATAATCTTGTGCTTGATATGACATTTCCCTTCCTCCACTCTACTTTTCTATAAAATACGATAGTTTTTCTAGCAAGGACATTTTCGTAACCATACACCAATTTTAATCGCATACCTTCTTAGATATATTACTTTGTATTATATCATTTTAAAACCATTTAATATCTTCAGTACAATACTTATACAGTATACTTTTATAAATTCTTGGCAAAAAAAACCTGCACAGCCTGACGAAGTCACCCCCTTGACAGTTATCGTATGGATATCGTAAGAAAAACCCTAATGCGTCCTTTTTATAACAAATAAAGTGTTGGCTTCATGTTATTATAAGCAGAGGTCAAGTAACACGGTGGAGCTTTAATAACATGGAGCCAGCGTGGACTACCAAAAACGTTATACTTTCTAGATATAGAAATAAATACAAAAAGCTGTCACTTTTTTTAAAAAATGTGACAGCTTTTTGTCCGTTATAAACTTATAGCAACCTAATTGTCCGGTGACTGATCAAAAAAACATCTCGGTTTTATCCAACTAATAGAAAAGAATGAAATTGGCGGCTACAAGGGTAATTAAAGCCCCAATCATAGGAATAGCGGTCCGTTTTACCACATCAAAGGGTGATACACCACCCATACTGGAGGCCACGACGATAACTGCAGTTATCGGCGACATAGCGCGGGCGGCGCTTGCAGCAAAGTGCATGGGCAGTAACATAACCACCGGTGCAACTGACATTTTTGCAGCAACGGTGGGAGTTAACGCGGCAAAAGCAAAAAATGGCGCATTGCCCGAACCCATGATCACTGATGAAACAGCGATAATGGCAATCATAACGAGAATCATGCCGGCCGCGCCGAAACCTGAGCTTTGGGCAGAAGCTATAATGGCATCAATTGTTCCCATGGTCATGAGACCTTTCGCAAAGGTTTCGCCGGCCACGATCAGTGTAATGACATTGGCCATTTGCATGCCAAGACCGTCGAAGAAGGATTGCACGTCAGCAAAAACTTTTTTTCCATCTCGGTGGCGAATAAATTCGAAAATCATACCAATCATCACGCCAATAAACATGGCTTTGATAATATCCATCTTAATCCAAGTAATCCACAAACTGCTGAATGCCAAAATCAATATTAAAGGCAAAGCCGGTAATATGGCATAAATCAAAGGTGGCATTGTATTATCTTTCTCAGCTACAGCTATTTCGGTAGCCTTTACAACATGACCATCACGCTCATCCATCCATTTTTGTGTAAAGTAATGAAGCACTGCTACCACCGGTATTACGATGGCGGCGATGGGAATCTGATAATTGGTCCAATAAATGACCGGATCAATTCCAGCAGTGACAGCCGATAAAATAGTGCCAGTATCACTCGGACTCCAGTCCAGACAAAGGGTCGTAGCAATAACCGCTGTTGCGGACAAGCGACTGACACCAAGGCTGATCAAGACAGGGAATATAGTAACCATCAGTAACATAGCAAGTCCAGAGGCGCTGTTGATGCATAAACCCAAAAACATTCCTACTATCCAAGCTGCGGACATTACGATATACGGAGCACGCAGAGCCAAAAGCGGTCTGATTGTCAGGCTAACAAGAGCCTTACTGGCACCGATGTGATCCATATAACGGGCAAAGCCACCCACCGCCATAATATTAAGGCCTAGGCCGGCTGCCCGAGAACTAAAGGTTTGCTTAATAAATTCGAATGCGTCAAAGAGAACTAAACCAGTGCTGTCTTTTACGGGTAGAATTTTACCCAGCCCGAGGGCTACCGCTGTGAACATAAGAATTAAGCCAGCCATAAAGAGAACAGGTTGTGGTTTGTACTTATTGACAATGAGATAACCTAACCAAAAAGTGACGATTAACGAAATTATAATACCCAATTACTTTACCTCCTTTTATTAGACGCCTCAGATACCTTTATCGGGACTCTTACTTATCCACTCCTCTCACCATTACCTGATTTCTTGCCAGCCTATTACATCGGTAATACCCAATCCCGGAATATCCGGAATAATCAGCTGATCTTTACAAAAGCTTACGCCACCTACAACGGGATCTTCTGCAAGTAGCACCGCAGCATCCAAGTCTGCCATCGTGATAATCTTCTTTCCCCCGGCAATACTGGCAGCTGCAGTAATTCCCACCTTGCTTTCCAGCATGCACCCCATCATACACTGGATACCAACCGTTTCAGCAAAACTGGCAATTTTAATGGCATTATGCAGACCGCCTGCTTTCATCAATTTGATATTGATCAAATCACAGGCCGCCATCGACAACAGTTGAAAAACTTCATAAGGCCCAAAAGCTGACTCATCAGCCATAATATTTGTTTCTACATGATCGGTAACATATTTGAGTCCTGCAAAGTCACGAGCCTTAACCGGTTGTTCAATGAGTTCAATATCCAGCCCCAGATCTTCGAATTTCCGAATGGTTCTGACAGCCTCTTTAGGATTCCATCCCTGATTAGCGTCAAGACGAATTTTCACATCATAACCAACGGCAGCACGGATGGCTTGAACCCGTTTTATATCCATGGCCGCATCTGTCCCCACTTTGAGCTTAAGGGAGGTATAACCTTCCGCTACAGCCTCGAGGGAATCTCGTACCATTTCTTCAGGTTCATTTACGCTAATTGTCAGATCCGTTGTCATTACATTACGGTAACCACCAAATAATTTATAAAGGGGTAATCCATGAAATTTGCCGAACAAATCATAAACCGCAATGTCTAAAGCTGCTTTGGCTGAGTAGTTATGTACCATAGACCCATCTAGAGTTGTCATAATTCCTTCCAGATTGTCTACATCCATACCAATTATCTTGGGCCCGATCGTATCTCGGATGGCCGCTACTATTGAATCCTGACTATCGCCAGTGATCACGGCCGTCGGTGGAGCATTACCATAACCTACTTCACCAGTATCAGCTATTACCTTAATGATAATATCTTCGGCTAAATTAACCTCTCGCAAGGCTGTTTTAAAAGGTTTTTTGAGGGGAATGCTCACTTTGCCGATTCTTATCTCCCTAATTTTCACGCCATAATACCTCCTTACTATTTCTTAGCTTTTATCATTGCCACCATCCGAAAAAAATACCACCTAAGAAAAGCTCTGGTGCGTCCCTTGCGTAACATGGAATCTGCGCGGACTAACAAAAAACTTTGCTCTCTAATTACGTAAAAATCCAGCAAAATAAGGCCTTCCATACCGAAGGTTTATTCTGCTGGATTTTATTTAGGAATACGCCTGGGTATCATTGATCTAACAAGCGTATATATAAACAAAGCAGCCCATATTGGAACAAAAATATTGCCCGTGCTTTTTTATTTAAGGGATAACACTCCCTCCTCTCAGAATAACTATTTTTTGTTCGTAATCTTTTATTCTAATCGCTTAAATCAACAGGCAGGCCACTTTGTATACGGGAAAATTTTTTTTGGGCATCCTTATAAGCCACTAGGATGGCTTTTTGCGATGAGCCAAAATAACGTCTTTCTAATTCTTGTTTAATAACCTGCACATCATCCTGTAAACTTTTACCTGTAAACATACTGCATATAAAATCATTCGTTATATGAATCGTCGATGAAGTACCGCAGGTCACAATCTTACCTGTCTCTCGGTCTACAACAAAGCCTATAAATAGCTGCCCATATTGAACAGTGATCGGATTATTCTGCTGTGATTTGGCATTGCCAACGATATATATAGTACTCTCTACAAACATAGTCATTTCTCCATGCTAGTTTTTAAAAAATATTTTTATTGGTAAAACCACTAAGTTACCTTATTCGCTGCAATTCTTTATTATCCTCTTTGATACAAATATATATATCCAAAAGTTTATTTATTACCCTTTTAAACCGCAGAGGGGCAGAGAACACAGAGAAGAGATTATTATAAACCCTCTGCGGTTCGCAAAACTTATACCTACGGATAGAGTAAGAAAATCGATTATTTTACCTTAACGAAGCAATCTTAACCTTTTTTTTATAATACTAGCTAGGATGCCACCGATTACTCCAGTAACAAGCTGTGGCCAACTCATCACAAGCATCAAGCCAGTAGCGATCTTCACCGGAATGGCAATTAATGTAAGTAACCAACTGAAGGCCACATACATAAATACCGCCTTACTTGAAGCTGCAATACCAAGCCGTAACCATAAATTCCACCTTTTACCTACGTAAAATACCCCAATATAAAGAGCATTGCCCAGGGCCACTGGTATAATAAAGATAGGCAGTGGTAGCAACTGCTGAAAGTAAGCCACAATCGGCGCGACGAACACAATAAGCAGAGTCGGCCGAAGACCTACCGTTTCCACAGCAACCAATAAACAAGCATTCACCAAACTACCAATCAAAAATGTGGACAAAAAGACAGGAATAGGAATAATAAAACGCAATGACTGAAATACCAAAGTAAGGGCCAGTAATAATGCAGTACGCGTCAATATTGTATATTTATTATTCATAAAATTAGTCTTATGTTCACTTATGCCATTTATGCCGAATTTCGGGAGGTTTATTATTACCCTTCTGGCGTCGATCATACATCATCCAACCCAATAAGGCCAGTATGAAAAGACTACTAACCATATCACTCATTATTCCTAAATCTGTAAATATAGAAATAACTGTTAGCCCTCCTAAAAACACCATACTGCTTTTTAAATTCACATTAGCATGCCTACGTAAAATCAGGTAGGAAATACCCAATACTGCAATATCAATACAAACCCATACCAATGAATTAGGAAAAAATGATTTAACGATACTACCGCCAATCATCGCCGCAAAAATTTGTAACCATATTTTATTCACTCTTGCACCCCTTTAACTATTATTCTAGCCTTAATTATATTCATATTACCACAACTACTTCTATTTCACTATATTTTTAAAGATGCATGCCCTTTTCTGCTCAAAGAAATAAGAACACCCATTCCAGCAAAGCAGGCACCAATCACTAAGGCAGTGTGATAGGCTGCTAAAAATGCACCAATATACGTTGCTTGATCAGGCAAAAGAAGTCCGGATAATTCCTGCTGCCGTTTACCTTCAAATACAGATACCGCGACTGCAATACCACTGACCATACCTACATTACGCATTAAAGCACTCATTCCACTGGCCAGTCCCACTTTATCTTCCGGCACTGAGCTTAAGACACTATTATTATTAGGCGATTGAAACATACCATTGCCAAACCCCATAACGGCCTGTCCCAGGACCACCTGCCAGATAACAGATTGGGCATCAAGTGCAGATAGATAGAGTAATCCCGCCATCATAATGCTTAAACCGGTACTCGTTAATATTACAGGACTAATCCGTTCTGATAAATATCCACTAACTGGAGCCGTTACTGCCATCAATAGGGGAAAAGGGGTAATTGCTAGCCCAATCTCAGTTGGCGATAGTAATAATATGGAATGTAAATAAAAAGGCAATAACATATTATTAGAGAACATAGCCATAAATGATAATAACCCTGATAAGTTTCCCGCTAAAAATGGCCATCGTTTAAATAATGACAAATCAATCATAGGATGCTCTACCTGGCCTTCATGCCAGATAAATATACCGAGGAGTACAACCGTCATGATACCAATAGCTTTTACAATATATGATCCCCACCCCCACTCGTGTCCATTAATTAATACTAATAAAAAACCCGTCATGCCCACAGCAAACAATATAGCACCCACGAAATCAAATGATCCTTTATGACCTTTTTCTTCAATCGGTAATATTAAATAGCCTAGAATATAAGCAAGTAGACCAATCGGTAAATTAATATAAAAAATGGACTGCCAATTGAATAGTCCAACCAGTATTCCACCTAAGCTCGGCCCACTCATTGAAGCCACCGCCACTACAGTGCCAATCATCCCTAGCGCTCTCCCCCGCTCTTTGCCAGGAAAAGTTGTACTAACAATAGCTGGTGAATTTGCCATCAGCATAGACGCTCCAATAGCCTGAACAACCCTCGCCCCTACCAAAAACCAAATAGTAATAGAAATACTACATAATAAGGAGCCTAGGGTAAATATCATAAACCCCAGCATAAATATTTTGCGCCGACCATACATATCACCAGTTTTACCGAATAACGGCAACAAAATGGTGACCACCAATAAATATGCTGAGACCACCCACTGTACCGCTATTAAATCTATACCTAAACTAGCAGCAATCACAGGTAATGCCACATTAACAATACTAGAATCCAGCACTGCCATAAATGTCCCCATCACCGCCACACCAAAAATTAGCCACCGATAATATGTAAGATGCTTTAACCGCTCTCCCATAAAACTTCCTCCACTGGAAAATAAAATTTCTCCAATTATATCTAATGCATTGTATCTCTGCTAATACTATACACAAAAATAGCAGGGCTTAACCCTGCTATCTAAAATAACTAAAAGGATCAATACCTAACTTTATTTACGTCCACATTCCTCATCAATAAGCCGCGTATAGGCTGTCTGTACACTCCGAGTAATTGGCCCAACTAGGCCATCTCCCACTGGAGCACCATCAATGGTAGTTATTGGCATAATTTCAGTGCTGGTTCCTGACAGAAAGGCTTCAGAAGCACCTTTGACAAAATTTACAGTAAAGGGTTTTTCCAAAATAGTGATGCCCAATTCCTTAACCAACTGTTCTAGGACGATGGTTCTGGTAATACCTTTTAATATTAAATGAGTTGCTGGATAAGTCCAAATGACATCATCTTTGACCACAAAAAAATTACTACTCGTACCTTCAGTGACATGCTGATCGCGAACCATAACACCTTCGTAACACCCAGCTTCTTTAGCCTGTTGCTTACCTAAAATATTGCCTAACAAATTTAAAGATTTAATATCACATCGGAGCCAACGCTCATCTGGAATAAGGATAATCTTAGCGCCATGTTCCCATAACTGAGTATTGGCTGCACCCGCAGGCCGAATGGACATGGTTAAACAGGGCACAACTTGGGTCGGAAAGTTATGTGTGCGCACGGCAGTGCCGCGAGTAATTTGCAAATAAATGGCTCCCTCAACGATGCCACTTTTTTCAATCAATAGTTCGTGGAATCTAATAAGTTCCTCAAAGGTATATGTAGCAGGAATCCTAATGGCCCGCAAGGAACGATACAACCTCTCCAAATGTGGTTTTAAGGCAAAACACTTACCATTATATACTTTTACGACTTCATAAACACCATCACCAAATTGGTGGCCACGATCTTCCATTGGTACAACATTTTTATTAAGATCAATTAATTTACCATTTACCAAACCTAATGATTCCATATCTAGACCTCCTAAACCTGTTTATTTATATATTCAAAAATAATGTTTAATTATCCTGCCTATTCGAGTTGTTCTTTTTTGAAATATACTTTATTATCTGCATAAGCAGGAATATTGTAAATTAATTACGAATTATGCCATAATAAAGTATACATCTACAAGAAAGGAACTTCACCATGTCCAAACAAAAAATAAATGCTCTTGAATATATTCGAGGCATATCAATGCTTGGTGTGGTAGGCATTCATACTGGTGCCTATGCATTAAGTAATCCTAAGGTCAATGTACATCTTTTTGCTTTATTTGAAATTATCACTCGTTTTAGCGTACCTATTTTTTTCTTTGTATCAGCCTTTGGACTCTTTATCCATCATGACCTCCACAGTAAACTGAATTATGTCACTTTCACCCTCAGACGTTCCCGCACTGTTTTACTGCCCTACATTGTGTGGTCACTCTTATACATGATCCACTATACATTGATTAGTCGGGATATGTCCATCTGGACTCCCCCTCTAGTATACGAATATTTTTTGTTTGGTCTAGCTTCCTCTCAACTGTATTTTTTAGTTATTTTACTCTGGTTTTACGCCCTCATGCCTGTATGGCGTGTTATGGTTTGCCGCATCATAGAGCATCCACTGCGCAACTTGAGTGTACTCTTACTCTTGCAAATTATTTTTAATTATTATTCAAGTTATCTCCTCAAGGTAGATCATTCCAATTATTATCTCAGTACGTTATTATCATACCGTCTTAACTACTGGGTGCTACATTATTTCTTTATTTTCTTATTTGGTGCTGTCTGCGCAGTAAAATATCCAGTATTTGAGCAATTGATCACTCGTTACCAGCGATTTATTAAATTGTTCTTTTATATCACTCTAACAGGCATGTTAGCTTTTTATTATTACCTACTATACGCCTCCCACTACACACCCGAACAAGCCGTTAATACTGCCCACCAACTGAGCCCCATAGGCGTATTATATACCTTAGCTTCCACACTATTTTTATTTATGTTATTTAATCCAAAAAAAATGTCACCTATCGTAACAGTTATTCTGTCTAGTTTGGGCAAACATTCTTACTTAGTTTATCTCGTCCACCTGTTAGTCATGTATTATTTAGCCAAATATTTAACTGGCCATAACATGATGATGACAGCCCCCACCGTAATTTTGTTTTATCTATTAACAATAGCTATCAGCTTAACATTTGCATTATTTATTCAACAAACTAATAAAATCTTTCCCATCATCGGTTTGCTATTAGCAGGCCAAAATCTGCCAAAGAAAAAATCCGGTGTATAATATACCCGGATTTTTTTCTTTCTATTATATACCTAATCTCTGTCTTTCAAAGCTGGAAAACAACATGGGCTCCATAAATTCAGTATCACAAGGCACATGTTTTTTACTTTGTTTTTTATCTTTCAGCCAGAATAGCAACAATAACTGACAATATTTTTTTACGGATTTTTCATTGACAATGATTTCTGGGTGGGAAATCCAGCACTTAAAAACATCAACAATCGTTTCTCCTGTTGAACCAAATATATCCTGACGTGCAGCATAACTTAAGATGATTAGACATTCCTTTACAACTCTAAATAAACGTTCATGGTGAAACTCATCAATATATTCTACATATCGTAGTTCTGTCCATAGCCAATTACGGCCCAATTCCATTATGGGTAACATTACCATAAATGCTGCAATAATACCATGACGATACACAGCCAGTTTTGCTATCCGCCCAGTAAGGGAGATTACCTTTATCCATTGTTTATTAGATTTCTGGTAATTGGCCACTTTAAATATAAACTCTATAATCAGCCCGGCTAGGCGACTATTAGGGTTTAAACAAGCGGATGCAGCAATATTTCCCCATTCATCAATAATCAATTCAGTGCCAGCATCAGTGAGTGCTTCTGTTTCAATTAAATTAAAAGTAGAATCTGCAATGACCGAAAATAGAAATGTATCATCCAACCAAGAAATCCGATGGAGCCAAGCAGTGAGCGTATTTGCTATTTCCGTTGATATCTCATCAGTTCCCGGATTGGCAACAAGCCAAATTGACAAAAGTTTATTTATTTCTTTAAATAATTCTGTATCACGGCGACGCAGTCCAAGCACACCTAACACTTTAAGTGCCTTAATGGCCGCCACCACTATCTTTTTATCATCAGCCTCCTGTTTCTGTTCCATAATAAACAATATACATTCTACCACTTTGGCAGCTAAAAAATTTTGCTTTTGCTTCAAGGCAATGGTGCCAATTAATGTTAATTGATCGATCTCACAGACAATCGCCCCAGTCGGCAACTGTCGTACTAAATGTCTAAAGGCATCGATGATAAAACTGACCGTATCAGGCTTGTTATTGTTTAATGCCGTTACACCAATTGCCATTAACTTAGCAGACTCACCTGAGCGCACCATCCCATAACCAAAAGCTAATTTGAGCAAATCTAACGCTTGATAAACAACCATTGAATTATTTAAAGCCATTCCTTTATTAATGATGATATATATTTTTTTTAACAACTGGTGCACAACCCGGCTATCTCGCCGTTCAGAGCGTATTAATTTGTTTAATCTGGTTGTGAGCACCTTAACTTGCCAGTTTACTGTAAGGCAATCATACCAGCCCAGTGTTATCGCTAGTGCAACTACACTAATGATTACTGACATCAAGAGCCACATAAACGCCCTCCGTCCTTCACAATAATCTCATTATAATTGATCAAGCGTTTATTCCATTTTGATAGATTTCTGCTACATTCTTTATACAAGCAGATTTTTTATCAATTTTTGACTATTTTCTTCATGACTACATGTTGACAAATAATTTCATTGGCATCCCTCGCTTCTGATTCAAGTACCAAAATCTCATATGCCCCATCACTATTGGTCGCAGAAGCCCCTATTGCCCTTGTATTAGCCAAAATTCCTTCTGTACAAAGTAATTCTTTCATTTTGTCAGCTTGTATACGATTTATTGCAATATATATTACAGTCCACATACATCCTCCTACTATTATATAATCGCCATATAGCCCTTTTCTAATTAATTATCTATTGTTTTCTCCATAATAAACAGTATTCCTGCATTTTTTTGTGCATGATACTAAAAAGATAACTACTGCCCATTGCGACTATAATATAATACATATGATAACACATCCTGGGAAGGACTACTATATTTTTTTACCATATAATTACATATTTTGTACAATATTGATTCTGCCTTTGCCTATAATACTCTCTAAGGCCTCAACTGCTTGGGTGGAAGGTTCTATCCAAAATTGTTTTTCCGTCTTAATGACCCGTCGGCTATCAATAAGATGTAAATATACAACGACAGAACCAGCATTTTGTTGTAACACGTCCTTCAACTGTCCAAATATCTCCCCATTTTCCTGTGGTTTAGATATTTTTATCCGCACTTCACGGCTCACTGGATCATCTAAGCTACGAATGGTATCGGCGAGAATTTTCACGCTTTCATCATTAACACTGAGCCGCCCTGACACCTTGACAGCCATATCTGGCAATAACATGTTGCTAAACTTATCAAAAACCCTGGGGAAAACTACGACTTCAATCTGGTCTGTAAAGTCTTCAAGAGCGATAAAGCACATCATATCACCATTTTTAGTTGTAATACGTTTTGCCGCGCTAATTAATCCTGCTACTTGCACATTTTTGCCATCAGTATACGTACCACTCACAAGTTCGCCGATGGGTGTGCAACTATTCATTTTATCACGATAGGCATCCAAAGGATGTCCCGTCACATAAAAGCCAGTAATTTCTTTTTCCATGACCAGTATTTGATCTTTAGGTATTTCCGGTATGTCAGGCAAGTTGACCTCTGCTGCTGCACTCAGGGTTTCTTCACCAAATAAGCCAATTTGACCACTGGCCTTATCTCGTTGACTCACGGCAGCCATATCCACCGCCCGCTCAAGTACTGCTAGTAGCTGAGACCGTTTGGCACCAAATGAATCAAAGGCCCCACATTTAATCAAACTTTCTATGACCCGCTTATTCACCAGTCGCATATCAACCCGTGTACACAAATCCACTAATGATTTAAAAGGGCCCTGTTCATCACGGGTTGCTATCATATTTTGAATGGCATTTTCACCAACATTTTTAACAGCCGCTAACCCAAACCGGATGGCCGAGCCATCTACACTAAAGCTGCTATAACTAGCATTGACATCAGGCGGCAATATGCCAATACTCATCTGGCGACACGCTTCAATGTAATAACCAACTTTTCCATTGGTCCCCATGACGCTAGATAACAACGCGGCCATAAATTCCTGGGGGAAATTCGCCTTTAAATAAGCTGTTTGATAAGCAACCAAAGCATAAGCGGCACTATGCGATTTATTAAAACCATAACCAGCAAAGTGGGCCATCAAATCAAAAATTTCCCCTGCCAATTTGCCATCAATTTCTTGCAAGCTTGCGCCCTGCAAAAAGTTAGCCCGTTGGGCATTTAGTACATCATGTTTCTTTTTCCCCATGGCTCTTCTCAGCATATCAGCTTGTCCTAGGCTAAAGCCAGCCATGACAGAGGCAATCTTCATGACTTGTTCTTGGTATAAAATAACGCCAAAAGTCTCACGTAAAATTGGTTCTAACAGCGGATGCACATAAGTAACCTGCCGTTTGCCATGACGTCCATCTATAAAATCGGCTACCATGCCGCTGCCCAGTGGTCCAGGTCGGTATAAGGCCACTAAGGGTATCAAATCAGCAAAACATTCTGGTTTTAAGTCTTTTACCAAAGTGGTTATACCACTTGATTCTAACTGAAAAACTCCGGCAGTATCACCATGGCTGAGCATAACACCCACCTTAGTGTCATCTAAAGGAATATGGTCGATATCAATGGTGATATTGCGGTTTTCTTTCACCAATTTAAGTGTATCACCAATAACAGTAAGTGTTCTAAGGCCCAACAAATCCATCTTTAGCAAACCAATTTCTTCAACTTTATCCTTATCATACTGGGTGGTGAGGAACCCTTCCGCCGAGTTTTGCAAAGGTACATAATGGGTCAAAGGTTGTTGAGAAATCACTAGTCCTGCAGCATGTGTCGACGCATGACGAGGTAACCCTTCTACCGCCATGGCCAAATCAAGGAGCTTCGTAACCACGGTTTCATTTTCATAGGCATTTTTTAGTTCAGAATTGATCTCCATAGCCCTATGTAAGGTAATCCCCAGCTCACCCGGGATCATTTTGGCAATACGATCCACTTCTCCATAGGATATATTCAAGGCCCGCCCTACATCGCGAATGGCTCCCTTGGCTGCCATCGTGCCAAAAGTAATAATTTGCGCCACACGATCAGCACCATAACGCGCTGATACATATTCGATGATTTTGCCACGTTTAACATAGCAAAAATCAATATCAATATCTGGCATACTGACCCGCTCTGGATTTAAAAATCGTTCAAAGAGCAAATCATACTTTAGGGGATCAATATTGGTAATATGCAGTAAATAAGCCACAATACTACCAGCAGCAGAACCTCTCCCCGGCCCCACTGGAATATCCTGTGTGCGGGCATAATTAATAAAGTCCCAGACAATTAAAAAATATCCTGAGTATCCCATTTTATAAATAACCGCTAACTCGTACTCGAGACGGGAAGTGGCCGCCTGGGTATTTTCACCATAACGTGCCTGTAGCTTTTCCCGACACAATTGCTCAAGATAACCATCCGCTGTCAGGCCCTCTGGCACAGGAAATTCTGGTAAATACAGTTTGCCAAATTCCAGAGTAACATTACAACGCTGGGCAATACTACAAGTATTGGCTAGGGCTTCCGGATAAGCGCTAAACAATTTCATCATTTCAGCGTGATTTTTTACATAAAATTCATCTGTGGAAAACTTCATTCTACTGGTATCATCCACAGTTTTCCCCATTTGAATACACAGTAATACATCATGACATTCGGCATCTTTTTTATAAATGTAATGGGAATCATTTGTCGCAACCAGCCCAATACCTAGCTTCTGAGACATCTCAATCAGTAAGGAATTGGCTTTTTTCTGTTCAGGTATTCCATGATCTTGTATCTCAAGGAAAAAGTTGTCCTTGCCAAAAATATCTCTATATTCTCTCGCTACGGCCTCGGCCTTGTCTATATTTCCCTTTAATATCCAGGAAGGTATCTCCCCAGCAATGCACGCGCTTAAACAAATAAGTCCTTTACTATACTGCTTCAGTAATTCTGTATCCACCCGCGGTTTATAATAAAAACCTTCTGTGTGGCCCCTAGATACCAATTCAATCAAATTTCGATACCCTTCATCTGTCTCGGCTAGTAATACCAAATGGTAATAATTTTCTCCATCGACGGTACATCTTTCTCGCCGAGACCGAGGTGCTACATACACTTCACAGCCAATAATTGGTTTAATACCTTGCTTTTTAGCCTGCTTATAAAAATCTATAACGCCATACATGCTACCATGATCCGTAATGGCGATGGCCGGCATCCCCAGTTCCTTCGCCCGTTGCACCAAACTACTAATGCGGCTGGCACCATCAAGCAAACTGTATTCGGTATGGACGTGTAAATGGACAAATTGTCCTGTGTAATCATCATTCATAGTATTCATCAGAGTCCGTTATCCTCTCCAGAGTATGATGAGTAGCAGCAATTAGAACTTTGTTATTTTTGTCTACTTCTACCATCTCTATTGGCAAATTTATTTATAACACCATGCAATTATTATACATTTTTATTCCATGGAGTTCAATTTTTATCTATTTACTAGCAGTTTTTATCCTATAAGAATAATATTTATTCGGGTTTTTTGCAGGTATTCGCTGATGGATGTTGAAAATATATTGGTTAGATTTTTTTGAAAAAGAGGTGTTCGTTTTTGTATAATATAGGTATTCTGCAGCTTACACAAAATTTGGATGATGCAGTACACGGTTTTAAATATGGTCTTACCCAGCTTGGTATTACTGCCCAGTTTCAGTATCTAAATGCTGACGGCAATGTGGACCAATTGCCTAAACTAGCCACTGAGCTATCTGAGCATAAGGTTGATCTTATTTTTGCTTGCTCTACACCATCAGCCCACGCAGCCATCAAACTGGCGGGGAATATTCCTGTTGTCTTCACACCTGTCTTTGATCCAGTCGGCTCCCATTTGGTCGAAAGTATGTCCTCACCAGGTGGCAAAGCAACCGGTGTTGCTGGTATGGTCACAGCAAATTTAAAGCTAGCTTTCATTCATCGTCTGCTACCTACAGCCCATACAATAGGGATACTATATCATACTGCCGATAGTAATTCCCTTGTAGAGATAGAAAGCTTTCGCAAGCTTCTAAGCCCAGACTTAACCCTCATAGAAATCCCAATCAATCAGGCCGAGGATTTATCAAAGCTACCTGATATCTTGCCGACTGTTATCGATGCCTTATTTCTACCAATTGGGCGTGTGATTGAGGACAACTTCCCTACAATTGCTTATTATACGGATACCATCAATTTGCCAGTCATTGCCTCTCATGCTCCCAATGTCTCTGCTGGAGCCCTAGGGGCATTGGTTGCTAATCACTATCAATTAGGTCGAGAATGCGCTGTAAAAGCTGGGGAAATTCTCCGTGGCACAAAAGCGGGAACCATCCCGGTCGATGTTGTAAAAATCCCGGAAATATTGCTGAATAACTTCACTGCACAAAACTTAGGCCTGGCCCTGCCAGCCGAGTTAATCGCTGAGGCCACTGAAGTTTTTGACTAAATTTTTATTAAAATGCTGGAGATGAAACTATGTTATTAACACGAAATTCTGTGGAGTTATTAGCTCCTGTTGGCACTTGGGATGTATTAGAAGCAGCCATTGAAGCCGGAGCTGATGCCGTCTATCTAGGCGGTAAGCGCTTTAACATGCGTATGTTTAAAACAAATGCTAACTTTGATGATAATCAACTGGCTAAAGCAATAAAATACGCCCACGAGCGTAATGTTCGTTTGTATGTTACTGTCAATAATCTGATTAGCGATGGTGAAATAAACGGCATGCGCTCTTATCTCAGGCTCCTGGAAGAGCTGAAGCCTGATGCCCTTATTGTCCAAGATTTAGCCATTTTAGAATTAGCCCGAGAAATGAACCTTACCATACCCCTCCATGCCTCAATTATGATGAATACCCATAATGAACACGCGGTGCGAGTGCTTCAGGATTATGGCATCACTCGTGTTGTGGTCAACCGAGAAATGTCCCTTACCGAGCTTACCTTATTAAAAGAACGTACTGGTATTGAGGTAGAATATTTTGTTCATGGCGATATGTGCATTGCCCACAGTGGCCAGTGCGTCCACTCAGGAGTCGTCTTCGGTCAAAGTTCTAATCGGGGTCGTTGCTTAAAATCCTGCCGCTGGCCTTACACCCTTGTGGATATGGCTACTGGCGCTCCAGTAGAGGGCCCAGACCCTGGACCTTATAAGCTCGCGATGAAAGACATGTGTTTATATCTGAAATTGCCTCAGCTGATTCAGGCGGGTGTATGTTCATTCAAAATTGAAGGCCGTATGCGTACTGCTGATTTCGTAAGAAATATTGTACAAGTATACCGCCGTGCTATTGATAACTATATTGCTGATCCTCTCGGCTATACACCAAACCTTCAGGATTGGCAAGATTTGCAGGATAGTCGCACTCGAGATTTTTCCACTTGTTATGCATTAGGTAATCCTGGTGCAAGTGCTATTGGTTACAGTGGCTCACGAGAACCTCGCTTTTTCAGCCAGGCTGTCCGCGAAGCTGACATGACTACACCATTCACCATACCAGCAGTCCTATCTGCCGATAACAAACAAATTGCTCCCGTACTTGCTGTCCGTGTGGCTGATTTACCATCATTACGTGCCGCTTGCCAGAATGGCGCAAATGTTATTTATCTAGGCGGAGAAGCAAGCAAACCATCTCTTCCCTGGACTTTAACAGCAATCCTTCAAGCAATAGAAGAAGCCAATCAATATCAAGCAAAGGTTGTTGTTACCACTCCTCGTATTACGATGGAAAGAGAATGTGGGGAATTAGAGCAATTTTTCACTAGTATGAATACAATAAAACCTTATGGCCTGATGGTCAGCAATATAGGTGCATTACGTTTGGCACGTAAGTTATCAGACCTTCCCGTACAGGCTGACTTTTCCTTCAATGTCTTTAATCATCTAACTGCTTTATTACTAAAAAATAATGGCATTAGCAAAGCTACGGTTTCTCTGGAAGCCACCCATGAGCAAGTTATGAAACTTGTTTCTGAGAGTTCATTACCACTGGAAATGATTGTTCATGGATCACTGTCAGCCATGGTGACAGATCACTCTATACCCATGGCCATCTTGAACAATAGGGAAGATGGTCATTATGACCCCCAACTCGATACCAAGCACTATGCATTACTTGATACTGCAGGAGAAATACATCCGATCATGGTTGATCAATATGACCGCAGTCATCTTTTATTTACCAAAGACTTGTGTTTATTGCCCCATTTAACTGCATTAAGCACTGTCCATAATTACCGTATTGAAGGTCAATATTACACCCCTGAGCTGGTCGGTTTGATTACAAGTATCTATCGACAGGAACTCGATAAAATCGTGACTCAACAATCACAATATCAATTTGACCCTAAGCAACTAGAGAAACTTATTGCTGCTAGTCCGCGAAAATTAGGACTTGGCGCCTTCCGCTACCGCATTTCTCGGTAAGTTGGATACCGTATCGATGTAGAGAATAAAATCAAAACATTAAAAGGCGGGATGATTTTTGAATCATAATATTGGTCCTGAAGAAATTTTACGCAAAAAACGTGACTATTTAATGCCTTGTATGTATCACTTCTATGACCAACCTATGCAGTTAGTGCGTGGTGAAATGCAATATTTGTATGATAACACTGGCAAACAGTATTTAGATTGCTTTGCAGGTGTATCTGTTGTCAACTGTGGTCACTGCAATCCTGATATTACTAAGGCCATCTGTGAACAGGTCAACACGTTACAACATACATGTGCTATTTATCTAACAGAAAATATCGTTAATTTAGCAGAACAGCTCGCCCAAATAACACCAGGTACCTTACAAAAGACTTTTTTTTGTTCGAGTGGCAGTGAAGCCACTGAAGGGGCTGCCCTGCTCGCTTCTCTTTATACTGGTAGCTCTGAATTTATTAGTTTACGTCAGGGACTACATGGACGTACTAAGCTGGGTATGAGTCTGACTGGTCTAAGTATGTGGCGTACTGATCCTACGCCTGTAGGAGGCATTCATTTTGCCCCTAACGCCTACTGTTACCGTTGTCCCTATGATAAACGTTATCCCGAATGCGATTTGGCCTGCGCTAACGAAATTGAAACCATCATTAAAACAGCTACCTCCGGAAAAGTAGCTGCCATGTTTGCAGAACCCATTCAAGGTAACGGTGGTATCATTACACCACCCCTAAATTATTTTAAACGGGTCAAAGAAATTTTGGACACCTATGGCATTCTCCTTATTATTGACGAAGTACAAACGGGTTTTGGCCGTACGGGTAAAATGTTTGCCATTGAACACTATGATGTGCAGCCTGATATTATGGCCATGGCTAAAGCCTTAGGCAATGGTACGCCTGTGGGTGCCTTCACTGCCAGAGCCGAAATCGCGGATGTCTATACCCGTCCTGGCGCATCCACCCTAGGTGGCAATCCTGTAACAGCAACAGCCAGCCTAGCTACTCTAAAATATATTACCACCAATAACTTACCTGCTAGAGCTGCCGAACTTGGCAAACTATTGAAAGACGGCCTACTACACTTGCAGCAAAAGCATCCCATCATCGGCGATGTCCGTGGCCTTGGACTCATGCTTGGTGCTGAACTTATCCATTCTAATAAAACACCAGCCATTACTGAAACTGATATTATTATGGAAAAAATGAAAGACCGGGGCTTTTTGGTGGGCAAAAATGGTCCCAACCGCAATGTCCTGGCCTTCCAACCACCACTAGTCATCACAGTGAATGATCTTAACAATCTGCTTACCCACTTAGATGACGTATTAGTCTCCCTGAAATTCTAACTATAACCCACCCATCGAACTTGTTGAGCGTGCCTTTGCGGTACGCTCAGCTTTTTTTATACCATATAGGGGAACATACTGTCGCCCTTTTCTAGTCGTTACACGTCTTCCATGAGCTACAAAAGAGAACATAGCCATCAGTGCCCATATCCCTACAAATAGTTGTCCAGCAGTCGTTGCAACAAACTCAGGTATAAACAGGAAAAATAACACGAGCATGGCTGCCAATGCGCTTAAACTAATTAATGCACCAAATTTACTATTCTTCCTATATAATAATCTTCTTATAATCATCACCCCTTACTCATATCAGTCCATCTACAAAATCGACTAGTAGTTTACTATATTCTAACAAGTTCTTAACTATGACTACAATGTGTAATTTCATTCTAAATCGGAGTAGCACACCACATCTTGAAAACATAAGATAATAATGACTACAATGTATTATTCTCTCTTATTAGAGGGTTTTACAACAAGCTGGATTCAAAAAAGGAGGAATCATCTATGGGTTATGACTCTATTGAAATTTTAGGAATTACACCAGTATCAAATTTTCCTCAATGCCCGCCACATCATCCTTGCACGGAGTTTTGTGAAATTGATAAATTGTGTATACCTTGCCACAAAATCACAATTGAAAGTATCCGGCAAATATGTTTTAAAGTATGTATTAATTCCTTTAAAATAATATGTACGCCAGCAGGTAAAAAACTAGTCATCGATGGCAAAAAACAAATAAAAGTCCTTTTTGTATCTGATGATCCCCATCAATCAATCCGTTGTGCCGACTTCGAAATTCCATTTTGCACCTTCGTTTTATTAAAAAATATCCAGGATGAAGTTATACAAGTCTGTAGCGTCGTCGAAGATGTCTCTGTTAAATGCCTAGACTGCAGATGTTTGGCTGTTACCAGTATTATTTTTGTTTGCCCGGTATTTAAAAAGGATTATCACCTTTTCACCGATCATACTTCTCATGAGAAACAACAATGTAATTGTCATGCTCCTTATGATAAACAGCAATGTAATTGTCATACCCCTTATGATAAGCAACAATTTAATTGCCATACGCCTCATAATCATAATCTCCAGTCGATGTGCAAAAATTGTCAATCATATTTTAACAATTGAATTTTATTATCATTTCCCACATCTCTCGTAAACCTTTATTAATATAGCAGTTTACAATTGTAGTGAAAATATTGTACTATATATAAGTAACTATTTCACACTACAGGAGGAAACACTTTATGAAGTTAACACTCAGGGAAATGATCTTAATTTCAATTTTCGCTGCATTAACTGCCGTGGGAGCATTTATCAAAATCCCCACCCCCCTGGTACCTTTTACACTCCAATTTTTCTTTTGTGCCTATTCAGGTATTTTTTTAGGTGCAAAAAATGGATTGTACTCACAATTATTATATATTACTATCGGTCTAATTGGCATTCCGGTCTTTGCAAATGGTGCTGGCCCCGCTTATATACTGCAGCCTACATTTGGTTATCTGCTCGGTTTTATGGCTTGCTCTTATGTAATCGGTCGCTTTAGTCAAAATCTTCCTCACATAACTTTTCTCAAAATATTTAGCGTTGTGTTATTAGGTTTATGTTTTGTTTATTTGTTTGGCGTAGCTTATCTGTACCTCATAATAAACTTTTACTTACACAAGCAAATGACATTGATCACCGCTATTACTCTTGGTTTTGTCCCCTATATCACTTCCGACTTCATACTCAGTATTTTAGTTTCACTTACGGCTGTGCGGGTGGTGCCTATACTGAAAAAAAATGGTTATTATATTTCTAAAAGGTAATATCTCTACGATAAAAGTAAGAACGCCCATCTAATGTAGGGCGTTCTTACTCATTCATTGGTTTTTGGGCCTTACTCGTCAAACTCACACAAAGCAAAAAACCACAAAAAGCTGCGTCTTTCCGGCATTATGCTGCCCTTCATTACGCCTGGGGAATATATTCCCTTGCAAAATGGCCTGGTCATTTCACAACTAACTATTTTCGGAAGATTTTGAGGCATTCAATATCTGATTTTGTTTTTTTTCATAAGCTCTCGCTTGGTGTTGTCGTTGTTTTGTAAGTTTGCCATTATCCACGGGTTTAAGTTTGTCACCAAAATCACTTGCCAGCAACTTTTCAATTTCTTCGGATGTGAACGTAGAAGTAGTTGCTTCCTTCCAATCCTTGCCCATAATTCGCCCCCTCCCCTAGAAAATTAGTTAGTTGGAACTGTAACAGTGATATTAATACTAAATATCACTACCAATAGTATAGTCCATTAAGGGATATTCATATTCAGGTATTCTTTATTGTTATGGTGCACCACAAGAGCGGCGGCACTGTTTCTTTCACATTAATTACATATTTTTTTCTGACTAATTAACGCTCATAACAGACCATTCCCTGCCAGGATCACCTGACATGATATTTACTGTTCCGCGTGGATAAAATACAGAATAATGATCCAATTTAAGATTACCCGTCTTATCCGGATTTTCAGAGAAAGCCAGCAACAATTTGTAATCTGTTCCTGCTATATAGCCAATGATCACTTCCCCGTTGGATTTATTCGTGTACACTGGTTTTCCAAGAACCTCAAGGACCTTGTCTAATGTGATTTGCTGTAAGCTGGTATCAAAACTTTGCACTTCAAAAATTTGAGAGCCTTTATTAAAACCAAAAACCACCTTATGCTCAGGGAAATCTGCATAGGAACCTTTAGCTAGGGCTACATATTCAGTTTTATTAGGTTGCCCCCATTCTTTGATGACATCCTCAATGACGGTTGTATTTAATGGATATACGCAGTTGATCACTTTTCCTTGTTTAGCTGAATCCACGATGTTGAATAATAGCATTGTGATGCTCTTATCCCCATTCTTGATTTCCACAAAGCTTTTCACTATACTGTCAACTTCTGCATACATGTCTGAAAAGAGCTGAGAATCCTCTTTCTGTTTCGGATCCTGAAGATCATATTTTACCATATTAGGTTCTTTAAACAAATTATTCAGCAAAGAGTAATCAACAGTAAATTCCTGAATACCTGCTACATAGGGCAAGATCTCATATTGTTGGAAATAAACTATAACCCCATTATTAGATAGATAATAATACTGCTCGTTACTTATATTATTAAAAGGTGCGAATAGAGTTCTCGTCAAATTCCTTTCATTTAATTGGGTTTTGATGCTGCTACTGATGATGGAAACATAATCAGCATTTTCTTTAAGCAAATCTTTTAAAGCATACTGGTTACCGGTTTTCAAATTGACAGTATGAGAGGTCTGCAAAGTACTTCCGTGAGCACCACCTGCATATTGATAATCTTGAAATACAATACTTATCATATCATTTTGATTGTATTTTATCTTATAATTAAAATATGTCACGCATTGGCTGGGGCGATCCGGATATTCGATGACAAAGGGTGCCAACTTAGCCACATTTTCTGCGCCTTCTTTAGCCGCATCCTCAGCTAACTGCTTAAAGCTCTTATTTATTTCGTCCTGCACCAGTTTATTCTCAAGTCCATCAATCACAGGATATTGTAAATTTAATTTAAGTGCCTTGCTTTCAGAGGATTCCTTTATTGTTCTAATCGAAATCGCATTTTCCTTGATGTTATCAAGGAAAACTACACCCTGGATTTTATCCCACTGTACCTTCAAAGCAAAATTGTCTGAAAAAAAATCAGCCCTCATATAGATACTGTCGTTGATGATAACAGAGCCACCTGCCATAAAATAATCATGATCATTAACCGATATCCTTGAATCTTTAAAATTCAGGGATATCACTTTATCTGTTGAACTGATCGTTACTGTCTGATCCGCCTCTGATCGTTCTACATTATAGTTGAGAAACTCACTAATAGCTCGGACGGGAAGATAAATATAGCCTTCTTTTACAACAGCCTTCATCTCGATGGGAGTGGCGTTCAATCTTATTTCCATGGTTTCGAAGTCAGCAGCAAAGGCGCATTGTGTTCCTAACGCAAACAATAAAAATAAAATATTTAGCAAGCAAAACCATTTTTTCATTAAAACCACTCCTCATTATATAAGGTATCTCAAATTAACCTTTGGAAACATGATATATTTTATAAAGCATCAATATCTACAATATATTCAATTTTATTGGCAACCCCTTTTGCTAGAATGCTACCAAATAGAATTTTAAGGATATAAAAGCCTAATTCTAAGCCCGAGGTCACTCCTGCCGATGTTATAATGTTACCATCACGTACAACTTTGACTTTTTCTATGATAGTTGTATTATAGGCTTGTAATTCTAAGAACGCAGAATGATAAGTAGTAGCTTTTTTGCCGTCGAGCAAACCAGCCTCTGCTAAAATAAATGCACCTGTGCAAACTGATGCAATATACTGCGCCTGTTTTGAGTGTTTAAGGACAAATTCTTTAATCTTAGGGTTATTCATAGCATTAAGACGACCTTTGCCACCAGGTACAACTAAAACATCCAAATGCGGACATGTATCAAATGAATAGTCAGGAAAAATCTTCATTCCATTATTAGCTTGTAGCAATTCCACTTTTTCAGCAATGAGAAACACTTGGGTACTATTGGCCTCAATTTTGTTAATATAACTTAACACTTCAAATGGGGCTACAAAATCCATTTCCTCTACTTGAGGAAAGATAAGAATACCTATTACAATCATATAAATCCCCTCCATAACTTACTATCATTATAAAATAAAAACTACTATTTGCCTATTAACGATAAATAATGATTCTAATTCTTGTCTTTGATCTAGCCATCACGATATTGTTTCCGTGACGATTATTTATTACTTTAATGAACATGTCATCAGCGACATGTGATGGATCGCCTTGAAATAGGCCGTCAATCAACCGATTTCTTATCAGGCACTAGCTACTTTCTATGGCTTCATGAACTGTTACATCTAATAATATAAAAGTGAGCCAAATGATCAGCTAGACTCTTTTACATTTACTTGCATCTATTATCCACTCTTTTAAAATTACAAAAAATAGAATGTATAAGACTATTATGGGTTCTGAAGATATAGGGGTTGGCCGTTGTCGGGAGATTGCGACCAGTTCGGTAGGTATCTGTAGTATTCGAGCGAAAGGTCAGTATCGGTTGTGTAATGCTTGTGGCCAATTAACTTTGGTTATAAGCTTTTTTGATTTTTTCTTTCGAATGCAATCTACCATTATCGTTTTTTCCCAAAAAGGAAAACATCGGTAGTG
>Ga0209123_1001254_pt1 | contig 26014 bp, 19 predicted proteins | sample BarGraIncu00431A_FD_184500 | JGI IMG/M metagenome (GOLD analysis project Ga0209123, IMG submission 184500) | Arctic peat soil microbial communities from Barrow, Alaska, USA - Barrow Graham LP Incubations 004-31A (SPAdes) (version 2) | ecosystem: Environmental > Terrestrial > Soil > Wetlands >...
CGAGACCGGCCACCCCGACAGTAACTGCCTATCCTGCCACAGCCATAAGGCGGCCGGTGGCGCCTTCAAACCAAACGGCTCCTGCGATGCATGCCATGGGTATCCGCCAGCGCCGCGGCGCACCATCAAGGCTCTGAGCTTCGGGACCATGAACAACTGGTCGAGCGCGCGCTTCGAGGACTATTCCGGCGGCGGCGGAGCGCACCTGGTCGTGGCACACATAGCGAAATCGGCCAGACCTTCTGACGGGTGGCTGAACTGCCTGCCATGCCACAACAAGGGTGCCGCGAGCCACGCCATGGTGCTGCCGATGAAAAAACACCTGGAGAACGTGACGGTCCTGGTCGACCCGCAGTACAAGTTCAGCCAGAAGGCTTTTATTGCCTATACAGGGGCCGAACTGGTAAGCGGGGGAGGCAACAGGAGCGGCAGCTGCTTCAACGTCGCCTGTCATTTAAAGCCGAGCCGGCCATGGAGTATTGAAAAATAGCCTCTCCCTGTTTTTTTCGGCAGGGTGATTGAGCCTTGGGAATTGCGCCGCGAACCGGTTCATTGTGATAGCCAGAGGATTTTAAGAAGGAGTTTATACATGAAGAGTTACTTCAGACTCGGGTACATCAATTTTCGGGCAATAACTCCAGGAATCCTGTTTGGAATAGTGTCATTGTCTGCAGCGCTGGCGCTGGCGGCGCCGCAATACGACGTGCAATGTGATGATTGCCACACCATGCCTCCGCTCGATTCGGCTTCAGGCGAGCGCGACCCCGCAACCGGCGCCTTCAAGGGAAACCACCAAAGGCACGCGGCTTCGGATGCTGTCTCGTGCGCCAGGTGCCACGGGGCCGGGGTGCTGAACTACGCGACGGGCCATCGCACCAAGGCGATTCAGGTGCAGGGCAACATCAACAACTCTCCTTTAGGGGGGAGCTATAGCAGGACGTTTTTCAACCAGACTTCGGTTCCTCCTCAGGTGTTGGGGACCTGCAGCAACGTAAACTGCCATTTCGAGTCACTAACCCCTTCCTGGGGAAGCGGTCTCTTCGCCGGCACCGGAGACTGCGCCCGGTGCCATGGGGCGGCGCCCGGCACGGGCAGTCACCCGGTAGCCGGCAGTAAGCACGGGGCCTATTATGGACTGGGGACCGGCTCCTGTCTGAAATGCCACCCAGATCACCTCAGCGAGGCGAAGCCGTTCGCCCATGCGTCCAGCGCTAGTCACCGTGGCATTGCCGTAACTTTCAGCTCCTCGCCCAACAGCGGTGGCAGCTATAGTGGAAGCGGCCTGGGCTTTCTCCCGAGCCAGAACAAGGTGAGCTTCGGGAGCTGTTCCAATCTTTACTGCCACAGTAATGGCACTGGTGGCGCGCCAAACGTAGTCCCGGCCTGGGGGGCCAGCCTCGACTGTAAAGGGTGCCATAACTCAACCGTTGCAAGCGGTGCCCCGATGACCTCAGGCAAGCACGGCGCCCACATAAACAACGGTGCAGTTCTCGGGATCAACTATGGCTGCGCAGAGTGTCACGCGAAGACCGTCCCAAGTGATTCGGCCATATCGGACGTCTCCAAACACGTGAACGGCTTTGCTGACTTCTCCGGGGCGAGGAGCGGCAGAAGCTACAGTTCGGCAACGGGTGTCTGCTCGACCGTTTACTGCCACAGCGACGGCAAGGGCTCCTATAAGGATCTGACCCTCACCGGCTGGAAAAGCTCTGCAACGCTGGACTGCAAAGGCTGCCATGGCTCCGCTGCCGTTCCGGCCTTCAGCAGCGTGGCCGGCGAGCCTAACTACGCCAACGGGGGGGGAGGACAGCCCCGTGCCAACACCCACCAGGCACATGTGACCGGAGCCGGAGTCTGCTACAAGTGCCACGTCAATACGGTGGACAGCACGGGGAAACTGACCGGGAGCGCCCACACCAACGGAAGCGTCGATGTCACCTTCAATGCCGGCATCGCGGGCTCGGCGGCGACCTGGACCAGTAGCACGAAAACCTGCTCCGGCATAACCTGCCACAGCAATGGCACCTCGGTTGCGACCGGAGTACCCACAGGGGGGACCATTGTCTGGGGCAGCATAAGTTCGGGATGCACCGGGTGCCACAATTATCCTCCCGCGTATGCAACCGGCTCCCCCAAGGCGAACAGCCATCAAGGTCACCTGGCCTACGGCTGCAACAGCTGCCACGCCAACACGACCTCAGACGGCGTTACCATAACCGGTCCTCAGTACCACCTCAATAATGTGTACGACGTGGTCCCCGGCGCCGGGGCGAGCTTCGCCTACACCTTCGCCGGGTCCGGCGGCAGTTGCAGCGCCATCAGCTGTCACCAGGGCGGGAACGCGAAATGGGGTGTCGTAATGAATCACACCGCGGCCCTAGGCTCTGGTTTCATAGATATGGTGCTGGATAACGTCGATCATGGGCCAGGCTTCGGTATCACCGAAGACTGCGTGCTTTGCCATAGCGCGGACCTGCCGACCCAGCACGCCGGCAAATGTGCACTCTGCCATGCCGGAACCAATCCTCCAGCTGAAAACCTCGGGGGGGCCTGGAATGGGACCTGCAATCCCTGCCATCCCACCATGCACGCCGCCATGACCGCCAATCATAACGGGATCTGGGACGGGTCCAGTACCAGCTGCTCCCGCTGTCATGACACAGCTTCCGGCGATTTCCCCGGCCCGGGGGATAATTGCTCTCGCTGTCACAGCCCCGCGTTCACGGCGGCCGCAGTAGGTGACCATCTGCCGCCGGTTACGGTCTCTAACGGGGTCGCCACTTACAAAGGGGATGCCACCATCAATCTGATCGCCACGGACCAGGGAAGCTCCGGCGTCTCCTATACCCGCTACTCCCTTGACGGTGGCAGCTGGGTGCAGGATTCCTCCATCTTTGTGCGCGCAACCTCGTTTCCTAGGGCGCACACGTTAAGTTTCTACTCAGCCGATCACGCCATGAATGTCGAGGCGGTGAAGACGATCTCCTTCACGGTGAGCAAATAGTCTCGGTCTGGTAACATTGTGCTTGTCAAATATTTGGCTCACAGCCGGAAGCTGTGAGCCATTCCTTTGGTGCACCAGGCCGATGTCAGCGCGCCGCTCCAATGGCGTCACCTCGGCGACTTGAAAATGTACGCCCGCTTTTGCCCCCCTCCTCGTCTTGGTCCAGTGTATTCCTCGAGTTGTGTGAGGGTTGTAGATTATTCCACAGTAGAGGTGGAATATTCAGCTTTCCCCGCCTCCTGTGGTGAAGGAAAGATGAGCGTTCTTCTGCGTCGGTAAAGGTTGGCGCGTTTGTTGCTGTAGCTGGCCTCATTAGATACTCATTCCCAGGAGTCGCCATGCAAGTCAGATGCACCTTCATTTTTCTCCTGTTGACAACCCTCTGCTCAGCACAACCTCTTTTGGCCGACCAAGCTCTGCCGCCCGAGGGCCTTCCCAGCTTGATTGACACCGCCCTTGCAAATAATCCCGAGCTGAGGGCCTCGACCTCGCGCTGGGAGATGTTCAAAAGCCGGGTGAAGCAGGCCGGCAGTCTCGACGATCCGATGCTCATGCTGAAGATTCAAAACGGGATTGTTACCGACCCGTTCAATTTTTCCCGTGACTCCATGACCCAGAAGGTGATCGGTATTTCTCAGCAGATCCCGTATTTCGGAAAAAGGGCGCTGCGAGAAGAGATCGCGGCCCGGGAGGCGGATGCTCAGCATTTCGCCCATGAGGAGCGCGCCCTGGAACTTACCCGGATGGTGAAGGAGGCCTACTACCAGATCTCTTCCACCGACCACCAGATCCATCTGCTGCACCAGAGTCTCGATATAGTCAATACTTTCATTACCCTGGCCCAAACCAAATACTCGGTAGGGCAGGGGACGCAACAGGATATTTTCAAGGCACAGCTTGAGCATTCCAAGCTGCTCGACATGATGATCTCCCTGGAGCAGCAAAGAAAGAGCCTCGTGATAGGCCTGAATGCGATTCTTTACCGCCCCGCGAGCACACCTGTGGGACCGATTCCCGATTTCGGAATCGGCGGCGAGCTTCCGAGTGCCGCTCAGCTTTTGGCAATCGCCGAGCAAAACCGCCCGGCGCTGAAGGGGCTCAGGGCGCAACTCCTGAAGGGGGCGGGCTCCTACGCGCTGGCCCGGAAGGAATATTATCCTGACTTCAACCTCTCCTTCGAATATATGCAGCGCCAGCCCGCCATGGGGAGTGACGGCGCCGACATGTATTCCCTCGGAGTGACTTTCAACCTACCGGTGCGCAAGGCGCGGCGTGAGGCAATGCTTGCCGAATCCTCCTCCGAGATGACGATGGCGGCTGAGGAACTCAATGCCACCATGAATACCATCGCCTCGGGGATCGCTGATCTGCTGGCCCAGATGGAACGGCGCACCAAGCTTGCCGAATTGTATAAAAACGGGATCATCCCGCAGGCCGAGCAGTCGCTTGAATCCGCCACCATCGGTTACCGGGTTAACAAGGTGGATTTTCTCACCCTGCTGGATAACCGGTCTAATTTGTTCAACTTTGAGCACATGTATTACGACTCGCTGGCAGACTACCAGGTGAAGAAGGCCCAACTCGAGGCGCTGATCGGCGCGAGCCTGAGCGGGGCAGCAAAGCCGTTGACCGGTGGGCCCGCGGCTGGCGGCCATGAACATAGTCTGCATTAACCAGTCAGGAACCAGGGCGCCCGCAAGGGGCGCCCCTACTTTGTTCGATTATTAGCTTGAGAGGTTACACCCATGGGCGTTAACAAGAAAATCACCATCCCCCTGACCGTGCTGGTTCTGACTATTGTCGTCGGAAGCTGGCTTTACAAAAGCGGAAAGCTGCAGAAAATTGCCGGCTGGTCCAAGGGTGACGGTGCCGCCAAACAGGAGATCACCTCCAAGCCGCTCTTTACCTGTGCCATGCACCCCTTCATCATTAAGGACGCTCCCGGCAGCTGTCCGATTTGCGGCATGCAGCTTATCAAGAAAATTGTCCAGGCCGAGTCGGCGGGCGCGCAGACACCTGAGCAGAAAAAACAGGCCGATATGCTCGCTCATGTCTCGCTCTCACCTACCCAGCGGGTGATGGCGAATGTCGCCACCGTGGCGGTTGCCAGTCTGCCACTCTCCAAGGAGATCTCGGCCACCGGCATCGTCCAGTTCGACCAGTCGCGGCAGGCGAAGGTGACCGCCTGGGTCGCTGGGCGCATCGACCGGCTCAACGTCAACACGGTGGGGGCCTACGTTTCCAAGGGAAAACCGGTGGCAGAGGTTTACTCTCCCGACCTGGTCTCCGCGCAGCAGGAATACCTGCTGGCTTTGAAGAGCCGCGAGCAGTTCAAAGACTCGACCATCAAGTCGATCTCCCAGGGGGGCGAGGGGCTGGTCGGCTCGGCCCGGCAGCGCCTGAAACTGATGGGGGGGAAGGACGCGCAGATTGCTACACTGGATAAGGGGGGCGAACCAAATCTGCGGATTCCGATCTATACACCGCTTTCGGGGGTCGTCATTGAAAAGCTCGTCCAGGAAGGGCAGTACGTGAACCTCGGGGATCCGCTCTTCGCCATTGCCGACCTTTCCACTGTTTGGGTTGAGGTTGAAGTCTACGAAAACGAGTTCCCCTTTGTGAAGCTGGGCCAGACGGTCAGCATCACCTCTCAGTCCTACCCGGGAAAGCCTTTTACTGGGCGGGTTTCCTTCATCTATCCCTTTCTTGACCCAAAGACCCGGACCGTCAAAGTGCGGGTCGCGATGCCGAACCCGGGACTCAAGCTCAAACCGGACATGTTTGTCAATGCCGTCATCAAGTCGCCGCTCGGGCCTACCCTTGCTGTCCCCGCCACCGCGATCATGGATACCGGCAAGCGTCAGATCGTCTGGGTGGAAATGCAGGCGGGGATGTTCGAGCCTCGCGACGTGCAGGTCGGAGCCCGGGTCGGGGACAACGTGCAGATTATTTCGGGTCTCACCAAGGGGGAGAAGGTTGCCGCCAGCGGCGGTTATCTGATCGACTCGGAGTCTCAGTTGAAAGGCGGGGGGGGATCTCACGAGGGGATGCCTGGGATGAAGATGGATGCACCCAAAGGCGCGACCCCGGCAGCTCCGGCGGCTGCACCTAAGAAGGGCGGCGCTTTGGACATGGGCGACATGAAGATGTAGAAAACCGCGTCATCCGTGTTCAATGGCCTTGATTTAGCTTCTATCCGCGTTTATCGGTTCAAAAAGGTACCAAATGATCGAGAAAATCATCGAATATTCCGCCAGGAACAGGGTCATTGTCCTGATGTTGTTTGCCCTGCTGGTCGCCACGGGGGTCTGGGCAGTCTACCACACGCCGGTCGACGCGATTCCGGATCTCTCGGATAACCAGGTCATCGTCTTCACGGATTACCCCGGTCGCTCGCCACAGGTGGTGGAAGACCAGGTCACCTACCCGCTGGCGGTCAACCTGCAAGGGCTCCCCCAGGTGCGCGCGGTGCGCGCCTCCTCGGCTTTTGGCTTCTCCATGATCTACGTGATCTTCGAGGACAAGGCGGACATCTACTGGGCCAGAACACGGGTGCTGGAGCGGCTTAACTACGCGGCCTCCCTGCTGCCGCCCGGTGTAGTACCGACCCTTGGACCGGACGGCACCGGGGTGGGACACGTCTTCTGGTACACCATCGAGGGGAAGGGATACGACCTGGAGCAGCTGAGGACGCTGCAGGACTGGTTCGTGCGCTACCAACTGAACACGGTCCCCGGCGTTGCCGAAGTCGCCTCGGTCGGCGGCTTCGTCCGCGAGTATCAGATTGATCTCGACCCGAACCGGCTCTTTGCCTACAACATGAAGGTGGGCGACGTCATGGAGGCGGTGAAGCGCTCCAACAACGACGTGGGAGGAAGGCTCCTGGAGCAGGCCGACGCCGAGTTCCTGATCCGCGGCAAGGGGTACATCAAGTCCAAGGAGGATCTGGAGAATATCGTGGTCGGCGCGGACATGCGCGGCACTCCGATCTACGTCAGAAACCTCGGAACGGTCCAGATGGGCGGCGCCATCCGGCGCGGCATGCTGGACAAAAACGGCGAGGGGGAGGCGGTCGGCGGCATCGTGGTCATGCGCTACGGCGAGAACGCCAAGGACGTCATCGACCGGGTCAAGGAGAAGATCGTCTCGCTAGAGAGGGGGCTCCCCCCGGGCGTGAAGATCAAGGTTTCCTATGACCGAAGCGATCTGATCGAGCGCGCCATCGAGACCCTGAAGCACTCGCTCACCGAGGAGTCGATCGTGGTGTCGCTGGTCATCCTGATCTTTTTGCTTCACTTCCAAAGTGCACTAGTCATCGTGCTTACCTTGCCGATTGCGGTCCTTTTCTCTTTCATCGCCATGAAAATCATGGGGGTCTCTTCCAACATCATGTCTCTGGGGGGGATCGCCATCGCCATCGGCGTGCTGGTGGACGCCGGAGTCATCATGGTGGAGAACTGCTACCGCCACCTCTCCGAGATGCCCGTCGAAGAGCGCAAGGAGAAGCGGCTCGAAGTCATCATCATGAGCGCCAAACAGGTGGGACGCGCCATTTTCTTCTCGCTTGCCATCATCATCCTCTCCTTCGTCCCGGTCTTCATGCTGGAAGGGCAGGAGGGGAAGCTGTTCCACCCGCTCGCTTTCACCAAGACCTTCTCCATGATGGGCTCCGCTTTCATCGCCATCACGCTGGTGCCGGTCCTCATGTTCTACCTCATGAAGGGAAAGATGCCGCCGGAGAGCTCTAACCCGGTGTCGCGCTTCTTCATCGCGCTCTATTCCCCGGTCATCAAGTTCGTCCTGAAGTGGAAGAAGCTTACCATCGTGCTGAACCTGATTGCGCTCGGCATCGCCATCCCCATGTTCATGAGTATCGGTAGCGAGTTTATGCCCCCGCTGGACGAGGGGTCGCTCCTTTACATGCCGGTGACGCTCCCCAACGTCTCCATCAACGAGGCGAAGCGGCTCATCACGGTGCAGGACGCCATCATCAAGAGCCAGCCCGAGGTGGAGCAGGTGCTCGGCAAGGTGGGGCGCGCCGAGACCTCCACTGACCCGGCGCCGGTCTCCATGTTCGAGAGCATCGTCATCCTGAAGCCGAAGGACAAGTGGCGCCCCGGGGTCACCAAGGGGGACATCGTCTCCGAGCTGGATGGGAAGCTCCAGCAGATCGGCGTTCGTAACGGCTGGACCCAGCCGATCATCAACCGGATCAACATGCTCTCCACCGGGGTGCGCACCGACCTTGGCGTGAAGATCTTCGGCAGCGACCTGAACGTCCTGAAGGATCTCGCCGTGCAGGCTGAGGGGGTGCTGAAGGGGGTTAAAGGGGCCGCCGACGTGGTCGCCGAGCGGGTCACCGGCGGCAACTACCTGGATATCGACATCGACCGGGAAGCCGCAGCGCGCTACGGGGTCAAGGTGGGCGACATCCAGGACGTGATCGAGACGGCGCTGGGGGGCTCGACACTCTCCACCTCGGTGGACGGGCGCAACCGCTTTCCGATCCGGCTCCGATATATGAGGGAATACCGCGACTCCATCCCCTCCATCGAGCGCATCCTGATCGCCGGCATGAACGGCGCACAGGTGCCGCTCTCTTTGGTGGCAAAGCTGAAGGTCTCGACGGGTGCGCCCGAAATCAACTCCGAGGGGGGCCTCTTGCGCTCCATCGTCTTCCTGAACGTGCGTGGCCGCGACATGGGCGGCTTTGTGGGTGAGGCGAAGGAGGTACTGGAGAAGCAGTTGAAGCTCCCTCCCGGTTACTACGTCGCCTGGAGCGGACAGTGGGAGAACCAGGTGCGCGCCAAGGCCCGGTTGCAGCTCCTGGTGCCCGCGGGCATATTGATCATCTTCATACTGCTCTACTTCACCTTCCACTCGGCCCTGGAGGCGAGCATGGTGATGCTTTCGGTCCCCTTCGCCTTGGTGGGCGGGGTCTACCTGGTGAAGGCTCTGGGGTACAACATGTCGGTTGCCGTCTGGGTCGGTTTCATCGCCCTTTATGGGATCGCGGTGGAAACCGGGGTGGTCATGGTCATCTACCTGCACGAGGCGCTGGACAAGAAGCTTATCAACGGTCCCTGCACCGAGCAGGATATCTACGACGCCACCTTCGAGGGGGCGGTTTTAAGGCTGCGGCCCAAGCTGATGACCGTTGCCGTGGCGCTCCTTGGCCTGGTGCCGATCATGTGGTCCACCGGAACTGGCGCGGACGTTATGAAGCCGATTGCGGCGCCCATGATCGGCGGCATGATCTCCTCCGCGGTGCACGTGCTCATCATGACGCCGGTCATCTTTGTCCTAATGAAGGTGCGCGACCTGAAGAAGGGGCGGCTCAAATACTCCGGTATGAAACACTAACGATGCACCATTAAGCCTGAGGATACCCACGAGGGGACGCTCTACGGAAATCATCCGTAGGGCGTCCCCTGCGGGGTCCTGATCCCGCACGGCACTCACGACCGAACTACCCTAACGCCCACCCACCAGATGACGCGCCTTTACACCTGATTCGCTGTGTGGAAAATTCCACGCCGGATTGAAGGATATTCCCCTACTCCCCAGGACGACTTTCCCTTGGTATTTACCGCTCGGAAATAATATCATGGGGTTAGCTCCTCGGGGGGCACTGGCACGCTCCTTGTAGACGATGGAACCGACCGCACTGGTACAAGTACAGCGCGGCAATTGCCGCATAGGCCGGGGATCACATTATGAAAAATAAAGCCGTCAACGCTGCTCTGGTACTTGCCGTCCTGGTTATTTTGGGCGTCTGTGCCTTTTATGTCCGGATCGGGGCCACGGCCGACACCGTCGTGGTGCTGAAAACTTCCGGCATGACCTGCGGCAGTTGCGCCGCCAAGATCACCAAAGCTCTGGAAGATGTGCGCGGGGTGGCCGCGACCGAGGTAGACCTGGAAGGCGGCTTCGTGATTGCCGGGTACGACTCGAAGTACGCAGCGCCGGAGCGGCTGGCCCAGAGGGTCGCGGCGGCGGGCTTCGCCAGTTCGGTGCAGGCGGTCGTTACCCCGGAACAATTCAAGAAGATAACAGGAAGGGACCTCGGCAAGCAGTCGGGCGGTTCGGGTTGCTGCGGCAGCAAGGATTGTGGCGGCAAAGAACCGGGTAAGCCCTGATAGGATCAGATCGGGCGGCTTTAAAACCGGTGGAAACAGACAACGCAGGCGCGGGGTAAGGCTTACTCTGGACAATCGCCGATAACAGCAGTCAGGAGGTATGAGCATGGGAAGGAATCGTAAAAGTGGCATGAACTTAGGTCTGGTGGTTTTTCTGGTGCTTTTGGTCGGGGTGACCGCGGCCTTTGCCTTTAATCTCCCCGGTGTCGGGAAATACGAAAAGGTAAAGCCGGCCAATGGAATTGTTTTTGTCGCACTGTCCAAGGTGAACGACGGCACCGCCCATTTCTACCGACTTGAGGAGAGCGGCAAGGAATTTCGCTTCTTCATCGTGAAGGGAAGCGACGGAGCGATCCATACTGCCTTCGACGCCTGCGACGTCTGTTTCAAGGAGAAAAAGGGGTATGTGCAGGCGGGTGACAAGATGCAGTGCAAGAACTGTAACCAGAAGTTCGGCATCACGCGAATTGGGGCGACTTCCGGTGGCGGTTGCAATCCCTCGCATCTGCCGGCAAAGGTTGATGGCAAGGGCGTCAGCATCGCTGACGCCGACCTGGTGGCCGGTGGCAGATTCTTCTAGGGGCACTTCGTGACGATCGGTCAGATCCAACGGATCGGACTTGTCGTGATAGGACGGATCGGTCGGATCGGACCGATCTTTGGTAACCAAGGAATTTCATGAAACTGCACAACATTTCATTTAACAACCTGCGGCGGCGCAAGGCCAAGATGGCCTTCCTGACCATCGGGCTCACTGTCGGGATTGCCACTATCGTCACGCTGGTTACTTTGACCAAGTCGATGTCTGGTGACATCGAGCGCAAGATGGATGAGTTCGGGGCCAATATCCTGATCACTCCGCAGCAAAACGGGCTCGCCATGAACTACGGCGGTATCTCTTTGGGCGGGGTCACCTTCGATCAGAAGGAAATCCTGGAGTCTGATCTGGCACGGATCTCCACCATCAGGAACAACAAGAATATCTCGGCCGTGGCGCCCAAGGTGCTGGGCGGCATCACGGTGTCCGGCCACCAGGTTCTGCTGGTCGGGGTGCAGTTCGACAAGGAACTGAAGCTTAAACAGTGGTGGAAGCTCTTTGGTGAGGCGCCCAAAGAGGCTCAGGAACTTCTTTTGGGAAGCGAGGCGGCCCGGGTGCTTAATGTGACGACCGGTGACGCTCTGCTGATTAAGTCTGAAACTTTCAAGGTGACTGGTGTACTGGACCAGACCGGTTCCCAGGACGATTCCCTGGTCTTTGCCCAGTTGGGTGTGGCACAGAGACTTCTGGGGAAACAGGGACGCATTAATCTGGTGGAGGTGGCGGCACTTTGCTCCGGTTGCCCGATCGGCGACATGGTGCTGCAGATCGCGGAGAAGCTTCCGGACGCCAAGGTGAGCGCCATTCAGCAGGTCGTTGAGGGGAGGCTGAAGGCGCTCGATCAGTTCCGCCGCTTCTCTTATGCCATGGCCGGTGTGGTCGTCTTCATAGGCTCGCTGATCGTCTTCGTCACCATGATGGGAAGCGTCAACGAGCGGACCACTGAGATTGGGATCTTCCGGGCCATCGGGTTCCGCAAGAGCCACATCATGCGCATCATCCTGCTGGAGGCGGCCCTGGTCGGACTTTTGGCGGGCCTACTTGGCTACGGAGTCGGCATGGGGGGGGCCCGGATTGCCCTGCCGTTCATGGCCGAAGGGAAGCAGGTTGCGCTGGTCTGGGACGGGTTGGTGGCGTTCGGCTCCCTCGGGCTGTCGCTCGGGCTTGCCCTGGCAGCGAGCCTCTACCCGGCGCTGCACGCGAGCAAAATGGACCCCACCGAGGCGCTCCGGGCCCTGTAGGGGCGACCGGCGTTCGCCCAACTTAAGGCGCCTAACATAGGTGCCTCTTGTCCGATTGTCCGATAATTAGTCCGATCGGTCGGAACCGACTGATCGGGCCGATTGAAAAAACAAAACCGGCGCGACCAACGCCCACGAAGGAACCTTACCAATGTCTCTAATAGAAGTGCGGGACCTCGCCAAAAACTACCGCTGCGGCGACGAAACGGTCGAGGCGCTACGCGGGGTCGATATCAGCATCGCTGCGGGCGAGTTCATCACCATCATGGGACAGTCCGGTTCCGGTAAGAGCACGCTCCTCTCGGTGCTGGGCGGGCTGAACCACCCCTCTCAGGGATCGGTCCAGATGGCGGGGATCGACCTCTACGCCCTGACCGGGGAAAAGCTCGCGGACTTTCGCAGCGCTAAGCTCGGCTTCGTGTTCCAGTCCTTTAACCTGATCCCTTATCTGACCGCCCTGGAAAATGTCATGCTGCCGCTTGCCATCTCCTCCCTGAAGACCAAAGATAAAATCGCCGCAGCCAGGGATGCGCTTTCCCGCGTAGGACTCGACGGCAAGGCGGAGCGGCTTCCCAACGCCCTCTCCGGCGGCGAACAGGAACGGGTTGCCATCGCGCGCGCCATCGTGAACCGCCCCCAGATCCTCTTCGCTGACGAGCCCACGGGAAACCTCGACTCGAAAACCAGTTTGGAGATGATGAACCTGTTCCGGAGCTTGAACGATGCCGGCCAGACCGTCGTCATGGTGACCCATAACCCGGAAAACTGCGACTATTCTGACCGAACCATCCATCTCAAAGATGGCCTGGTGGTGAAGGACGCCTGAGCCGGAACCGAGGGATTTCTTGACACCCGTTCCCCCGTAGGTGTATTAGTTAGGTCAGGCAGCGCAGCGGGGGTGGCAGGACACATGAAAAAAGATAAGGACGAGCGCAAAATGTCACACCTCAAACTGGTGGTAAATAATAGTGAAATCAGGAGCGCACGCCCTGCCGGGGAAGAGCAGGAGTTTATCCCGCTCGAGGATCTGATCGCCAATCGGGACGACTTTCGCCCCTCCTTCTACCGGGGGATGGGAAGGTTGCAGTCCAAGGGATATCAGGCTCTGGAGCGCTTTCTACAGGGGAGGGGAGCGCCTTACGGGATCGACCCGATCCACGGCAAGGTGATGGTACTCCCCGCCGGTGATCTCTCGCCCGAAGCCCTGGAGTTCGGCTCACCTCAGGACGAGGTGCTGCTTTGCATCGCCGAAGATGCGGGTGGCTCCGGCCTCTGTTTTTCGCTGGAGATGATTCTCCCCTATTTCAGCGAGGACGACGCCGTCATGGAGGAAGCTCTGCTCTTTGCGCCGGTTTTGCAATATGGGGCGCTCTTTCTGGAGGAAAATCCGCACGACGGTCTGCTGGATCTCATCTACCGTCTGGCCGTCCCGCTCTTCCCGCCATTGCTGACGGCTCGTCTGGCTGAAAGGATGTTCTCCATCTTCAGCTTCGAGTTGAAGGAGACCTTTCTGGCGCTGACGGATTACCCTGAGGGGTAGTCCCGTCCGGGTGCCAACCGGGCTTTTGACGTATAACACGCATGCAATTTGCTACTCTGTCGATCTTACAATGCCCTTTAAGGTGGTTCCATGACTCGAAAAATCTGGCCGCTTCTCTCTTTGTTCCTCCTTCTCTCGGGTTGCGGCAGCATTGACTGGTTTCCGTCGGTAACCAACACCTCCACGACGACTCCCACCACCTTCACCGTGCCGACCATAACCGCGGCAATCAGCCCGACGAGCATTACCAGCGGTGGAACCAGTGCCCTCACCCTCACGATCAACAACAAGACCGGAAACCCCGCCCAGACCGAGTTGCAGTTTCAGGAACAACTTCCTACCGGAGTCACCGCTACCAATGCAGTCTCAAATTGTGGGGGCACCGTCGAGACCACGAGTTCTTTTATAATATTCACCAAGGGTGCGCTGGCCTCCGGCGCTACAAGCTGCACCATCACCGCCACGCTGGGGGCAACGATCACCGGTACCACTTCGCAGAGCTTCGTCATTAAAAGCGCCGATTTCTCCGGTTTCGGCACCAGCGGACTGGTGAGCGGCGTGACGGACCAAACCTTGACGGTCAGCCCCGTCGCCGCCGCCGTGCTTTTCCCGACACTGACCGCGGCAGTCGTTCCGGTTGCCATACTTGATGGCGCAAGTAGCACTCTTTCTTTTACCATCACCAATGCAACCGGGAACCCGGCTCAAAGCTTAATGGGGTTCACCGAAACCTTACCGACCGGTTTCAAGGCGACTGTGGCAACCGCCTCACAGTGTGGCGGCACTCTCAGTTCCTCGGGTTCGAATCTGGGCTTCGCCGGCGGCGCCCTCGCCGCGGGCAGTGCTAGCTGCACCCTGAGCGCCGAACTCAGTTTGACGACAAGCAATACGATTACGGCTGACCAGACCTCCAGTGTAAAAAATGCCGATTTCAGTGGTCTGCAGGGGAATCTGGTAAACGGCGTGACAGACCAGGCCTTCAAGGTCTTCCCGTCGGCACTTACTGTCGCATCCGCAGGCGTCACCGTTTCCAATCTGATCGCAGTGGGGACCGCAGATTCCACCAAGACTAAGTTTAATTTTGCCTTCACTACTGATACTTCCAATACCAGTGCCTCCGCTGTCAATGCAACGGTGACTGTTGTCGGGATTGACGCAAATGGTGCGCAGATAGCTTCCACCCTCGCTCCTCTGAGCGTCTCTATCCCCACCAACAGCGGCGGGGTGAAGACTCCATCGGTCGATCTGAACTCAACCAATCCCTTGGCAGTTTCCAATGCCGATAGTGCCAATGTATCGTTTTGGAGACTTCTCACCGTCACAGTGCCCTAAGCCTCCGCAGTGGAACTGCTGCAGGGTCAAAAGCCTGCGCGCGCTCACCAAAGCACTCCATCCCTGGCGGGATGGGGTGCTCCGCAGCAACCCCTTAACGATCCCAACCCCTGCCAAGCAAGTATACGCTTCCGGGCCTTTGGACTATTTCCCGGCCGCCAATTTTTTGCCCATTGTCTATCGTCCCTTTGCGGGGGTGTCGCTAAGGCAGACAGTCCCTCTTTTACATTGATAAACTTTAAATATAGATCGCTTTTTGCCCTTTGTCAGAGTGCGCGCTGGCTAAGTCTGCTGCGTTACATCATTTGCCTTGAAAATATTCGCCGGGTCTGTTAAAAATGTGGGGAAATTTCCTACCTTTTTCGGCTTTAATAGAATATGCTGCGACCGCTGTCTTGCACGCGAAGGGCGGCTCATGCCCTATGCCCTTCCTGAAGGAGTTGGCTCGGGGATCGACAGTCAAAGTGGCGAGCCGGATCCCCGCCCGAAGTCACTGCGCTAGCCAAGGCCCCGGGTTGGGACTGGATCGTGATAGTTGTACGGTAAGCCATTACCGGATTTCTGTTCTGAATCGCAGGAATCTTCTTGAATTCTTTTTATTCGACAGGACGATCCTCCATGAAGACTCCTATTTTGGCTTTGGCTGCGCTCGCGTGGTTCTCCCTTTCCTACGCCACACCGGCCCTAGCGGCTTCCTGCGTAACCACCGCGTGCCATTCCGCTATCGGAGCCATCAAGCAGCCGCACGCCCCTGTGAAGGAAGGTGACTGCGCGGCGTGCCATACCCAGAAGGTCAAGGAGCATCCGGTAAAGGGCGCCAAGAGTTTCGAACTGGCGGGGAAGGCTGGTGCGCTCTGCGCGAACTGCCACGACGGCATGGGGAAAAAGAAATACCAGCACGCGCCGGTGCAAGAGGGCGCCTGCATTTCCTGCCATAAACCGCACGGGACGGGTGAGCGCTTCTTGCTGGAGGTCGGAGAAGACCGAACTGCGCTTTGCATCGGTTGCCACGACCCCGCCCCCTTCAAACAGAACTTCATGCACGGGCCCGCCGCCGTCGGCTCCTGCAACGCCTGTCATGAGCCCCACGAGTCCTCGGAGAAGGACCTGCTCAAGGGGCCCGTCAGGGACGTCTGCCTGAAGTGCCACGCCGATTTCGCCGCCACCATGGCGGCAGCGGCCGTCGTGCACCCCCCGGTCAGGGACGACGCCTGCACCGCCTGCCACAACCCGCACGGCTCGTCGGTTTCCATGTTCCTCAATAAGAAGATGCCGGACCTCTGCGTCGGCTGTCATAAAAACATCGGCAAGAAGCTCGCGGGGGTGAAGTTCCCCCACAAGCCGGTCATGGCGCAGGGCGGGTGTGCGAACTGCCATTCGGCTCACTTTGGCAAGTCCAAGGGTTTGCTGGCGGCCGACCAGATGACGGTCTGCCTCAGCTGCCACGGCAAGGACGACCTCGGCACTCCCCCGCTGAAAAATATCAAGACGCAGCTGGCCGGCAAGAAGTTCCTGCACGGGCCGGTGCGCACCGGCGATTGCAAGGCCTGCCACGACCCGCACGGCTCCGATAATTTCCGTCTGCTGCGCGGTAGCTACCCCGCCGCGCTCTACATGCCCTACAAGGACGGGCTCTACGACGCCTGCCTGGGTTGTCACGAGAAAAACCTGCTCCGTTTTGCCGACACCACGATTTATACCGGTTTCCGTAACGGCAACCGTAACCTCCACTACGTGCACGTCGTCGGGCGCAAGGGGCGTACCTGCCGCATCTGCCACGAGCCGCACGCAAGTAACGGGGAAAAGCTGATCAGCAAGGAAGGTACCCAGTTCGGCGCCTGGAAGATACCGATCAATTTCGTCATCACGTCGACCGGCGGGAGCTGTGCACCCGGGTGCCACCGCAAATTCAAGTACGACAGGGTAAAGGCCGAAGCACTGTAGTCGAATTGTGCCGCATCGGAAACGCAGCATAAACGGTAAGGAGATTGCCTCATGCATAAAGCCTCAAAGGATCTTTCCAGAACCAGATACTTCAGCAGGTCGCTACTGATCATACTGTCGGGTGCGCTTCTCATGGCGGGGTGTGCCGGACCGCAGGTTGCCAAGAAGGGCCCCGTTTTTTTCCCGGGGCCGCCCAATGAGCCCAAGGTTCAGTTCCTGAAGTCCATCTCCGGTTCGGCCGACGTGGAAGACCAGCGCAGCAAGTTGCAGCTTTTGGTAAGTGGCGCCACCGAGAAGGACACCAACAGGCCGATCGTCAGGCCTTACGGGGTGCGCTACGTCAAAGGGAAACTGTATGTCAGCGACACCCAGGGGCCCTCGACCGTCGACATCATGGATTTGAGGAACAAAAGCTTCAACTACCTGAAGGAAAATCCCGGGCGCGGGCAGCTGAAGAAACCGATCAACCTGGAGGTCGATGTCGACGGCAGTGTCTACGTGGCCGATACGCTCAAAAAGGAGGTCATGATCTACGACCCGACCGGCACCTTCGTGGGGAGCCTCGGCAGGGAACAGAACATGAAGCCGGTCGACGTGGCGCTCGATAAAGACTTTATTTATGCCCTCGATCTCAATGACTCCGACATCAAAATATACGACCGCAAAACCCTGCAGTATGTGCGCAGCATCGGGAAAACGGAGGACAAAAGCCAGGGGTTGGCACTTCCGACCAACCTGACCATCGACGACAAGGGGCTGATCTACGTCACCAACATCACCGATGCGACGGTGAAGATCTACGATAAGGATGGCCACTTCATCAACAAGATCGGACAGCTCGGCGATGCACTGGGCGAATTCACCCGGCCCAAGGGGATTGCCGTGGATCCCCAGCACCGTATCTGGGTGGTGGACGGCGCCTTCCAGAACGTGCAGGTCTTTAACGAGAACCGCAGGATGCTGATGTTTTTCGGCGATCCTCCTCTGGTGGCGGGTGCCTTGAACCTTCCTGCCGGCATCGCCCTGACGACCGAAGACCTGGACTATTTCCAGACCCTCGCCGATCCCGATTTCATTCTGGAGCAGGTGATCTTTGTCACCAACCAGATGGGGGATGCCAAGGTGTCGATTTACGGCCTCGGCCACAAAAAGGGCTCTGCGCCGACCTCGACGGCCGTGCCGGCGCCATTGCCGGGCGCGAAACCGGAAGGCAGCGCCGGCCAGACCGGGAAATAAGTATGCCCCCCTCCCTGAGGCATAGCGCCGTACTGGTGTCCTGCATTGTGTGCCTGCTTTGCATGCTCGGCATGCTCTGTGGTTGCTCCGACCTCACCAGGCACAAGGTGCTCACCACCATCTTCGACGGCGTGCCGAGCATGCCACCGGCGGACCAATACTGCGCGGAATACCTGCAGGATTACCTGGTTAAGGAGCGCGACGAGAGGGAGGGGAAGGGGAAAGCAGTGGTCTCGGCGGGGGCCTCCTCGATACATCAGCCCTATGCCGATAAACGCTGCGACGACTGCCACGACAAGACCACCGAGAGCGGCTTTGTTGTCAAGAGCAAGACCGAGCTCTGTTTCGTCTGTCACACCAATTTCATCAAGGGGGCCTTTGTCCACGGGCCTGTCGCGGTGGGAGACTGTCTTGCCTGTCACGACCCGCACACTTCGTCTCTCCCCCACCTTCTGAAGGTCGCCGCAGCCGACATCTGCGCCGGGTGTCACCGCGAACCGCGCCAGGCCGTTTCTCTCCACGACATGACGGTCACTCATGGCCTGATCTGTGTCAACTGTCACAATCCCCACTTCGGGGATGTGCCCTTTTTCCTCAAGTGAGTGCCGTGCTGACGCGGCGGCATATCTGCGCCATCTTGCTCCTGCTTCCGCTGCTGGCCGTTTCGGAGGCCCAGGCGGCAAGGTACGGCATCCTGCTGTACGGCGCGGTCCAGCAGGAGGTCGACCTTTCCTACCAGGTGAACGGGGAGCAGCAGGCGATCTCTTCACTTAGGCAGGAGGCCATAGAGGAATACAGCTTCAGGATGAAGTACGGCCTGGGGAATACCAGCCTTTGGCGCGGCTCCTTCATGGCGGCCCTGCGCACCGATCAGTCGACGAGTTCCAATTCCAACTCCGGAAGCCGCGGCCTGTCGTCGCGGATCGGTTTTCTGTACGACATCGACGGTATCATCTTCGGTAAATCGGTGGCGCCAGCGGCTTTTTCCGTGAAGTCCGACATCACCCAGGTGGCGACCCCCTTCTCCAACACCTACCAGGTCACCAACACGCTCTACGACTTCAGGTGGTCGATCAGGAATAAGGTCCTCCCCGTCGCGGTGGAGTATATCACCGGCACCTCGGTCACCAGCGGTCAGCAGGTGGACTCGACGCGAGACCGCAACGAGGTGTACCTGCATGCCACCCAGACCGGGACGGTCGGGACCTCCTCGCTCGACCTTTCCAAGGTCAACAGCACCTTCACCACAACCCAGGGTGACAGCAACGTCGACAACCGCTACGAAGCGAAGTTCCTCAATACCCTCAACTGGAATACGGACCTGAAGGCGCGGAGTTTCTCCACCGGTTTCGACTATTCCGAGACGGCCGGGATCAACAACGCAAAATATCTGACCCTGAGCGAGACCGCGCAGTGGGCGCTGGGCAAGAGCCTGGTCTCCGGCGGAGACTTCACCCATTCCGGGGTTTCCGGCGACCCCGGCACCCAGACCCACGAAAACGGGACCCTCTGGCTGCAGCACCAGCTCTTCAAGAACCTGATGACGCGCCTGTCGGTGCGCATCAGAAATGACGACTATCCGACCGGCTCCGACCGGGAGCTGGGGGGCGGCGTCAGCCTCTCCTACGTGAAGGAGCTCCCCAGTAATTCCACGCTGAACCTGGGCGGGACCAAGGACTATTCGGTGGAAAACCGCAACCTGGGGACCGACCGCCAGCACATATTCAACGAGCAGCACACCGTCGCTTTGGTCGGCCCCCCCATTTCCCTGGCAGGGGCCAATGCCGTGATCTCGACCATCGTCATTCGCAACGCGGACCCGCTGAAACGCCTGCTTCCCTACGTCGCGGGGAGCGATTACACCGTCGTCGTCTCCGGGGCACTAACCCAGATCTTTCCCCAGGGAGCCATCGTCGACGGGGATTCCCTGCTGATCACCTATGACATCCTGGTGGATCCCACCCTGAAGACGGTGACCAACTCCTACAGTGTGAACAGCTCCCTGGCGCTTTTCAGCGGTGCCTACCGGGTGTACGGGTCCTACCAGGAGACGCAGCAGGATCGAACCGGGCAGGTGACCCTCGCCGGACTGACTGCGCAAAGCATGCTCCGGCTTGGCGCGGAGCGCAAATGGACGCTGATCACGGCCAATACCGAATACATAAAATTCGTTTCCGAGTCCGACAAGCACCAGAGCATCCAGGCGCAAGCGGTCTACAGCAACTCGAGGCGCGAGGGAAGCCTGACCTTCACCCTGAGCGATCAGTACCAGTGGTACCAGCCGGTCACCGTCGGTTCGACTGTTGTGACCCGAACCCCGGAAAACTTCTTCTCCGCGGCAACCAGTTACAGTACCATGCTCTCCGCCACGACCAACGTGGCTTTAAACGCCAACTACCTGAACATTGCAGGGTCAGGAGATAGCGACTCGTTGTCGCTGGGCGGCTCCCTGCACTGGGGGTTGGGGAAGTTGAACATACTGGTTAACAGCTCCTTCGGAGTGCGCAGGCAGGAAAATGTCATAGGCTACAACGAGCTTTTGTTTCTGCGCATCTCGCGCTTGTTCTAATAGCCCCCGGCGCGCAGCGCAACAAAATCACCAACCCCCCAACGAAGGCGGACACGAACTTTGAAAGAGTCTAAGGCAGGACCTCAGCGCAGCAAATCGGCCGGCTGCCTTCTCGCCGGTCTGCTCCTGGCACTTTGCACGGCCTGCGCCGGACCGGTCACCCGCCCCGCGTCCCAACTGCAGTGGCCCCCCGCGCCGGCGGTCCCCAAGGTCAGCTTCGTGAGCGAAATCCGCGACCTGAAGGACGCAGGGATCCAGCCCGGTTTCTGGCGCCACCTGCTGGAACTGGTCGCGGGAGAAACGGACCAGCGTATCGGGAGGCCGTACGGGGTGTACCTGGACCCTCAGGGCAGACTCCTTATCGTCGACACGGTGTATAATGTGGTCCATGTCATGGACGGCCTGGAAAACTCCTATACGACCATCGGTCAGACGGTGGACGGCACCGTCCTCAAGAGCCCCATCGGCGTCACCGGAGACGACTCCGGAAACGTTTACGTCACGGACTCCTCCGTCGGCATGGTTTACCGCTACAGCTTTCTGGACCACACCCTGACGCCCTTCATCCAGACCCTGCAACGCCCGACCGGTATTGCCTTTAGCCGGCGTAAAAGGCTCCTGTACGTAGCCGACACCGTCGCCGACCGGGTCGCCGTATTCGATTTGAACGGCAACGCCCGCTTCAGCGTCGGGAGCACCGGGTCCGCCTCCGGCAAGCTAAACCACCCGACGGATCTCTTCATTGACGACGCGGGACTCCTTTATATTACGGACCCGCTCAATTACCGGGTCCAGGTGTTTTCCGCCGAGGGGAAGTTCCTGCGGGCCTTCGGCACTCCCGGGGACGCCGACGGAGAATTCCTGAAGCCCAAAGGAATCGCCGCGGACAGCTCCGGCGGCATTTACGTGGTTGACGCACTCTCCGACACGGTGAAGGTATATAGCCCGACGGGGGTATTTCGCTTCGCTTTCGGTTCCAACGGGACGGAGGCCGGGATGTTCTGGCAGCCCTCGGGAGTCTATATCGACCGGGACGATAAAATATACGTAGCCGACACCTACAACCGGCGTGTCGAGATCTTCCAGTGCATCAAGGCCAAAACGTCAGAGGGAAAGGAGGAAGTGATCAGATGAATTGCCTGGCAACCTTACTGGTAGCGCTTTCCTTCTGTCTCTTCGCGGCACTGCCCGCCAGGGCCGCCGGGGAGGGTGGAGTGGTCAACTCCCCCCACAACCTGTCGACCCGCGGTGCGGAGCAGCGCGTCTGCATCTTCTGCCACACCCCGCATCACGCGACCCGGCTCTCGGACCAGCTTTACAGCGGACCGCTCTGGAACCGCGACGAGGTCGTCGACCCCTTTTTTTACACCCCCTATATTTCCAGCACCTTGATCGCCACCCAGGGTAAACAGGTGGCGCAGCCCCAGGGGCCTTCGCGTATCTGCCTCAGCTGCCACGACGGAACCATCGCCCTGGCATCCACCACCCACGGCATCGCGATGGACCTCGGCCCCTTGACCGGCCCTGCCGTACTCGGGCGGGACCTGCGCCGGGACCATCCCATTTCGATAGAATACACCTTCCAGAATGGAGAATACGCCGATCCAGGCCTCGTGACGGGTGCCTCGGGGGTGAAGCTGGTGCGGCGTGCCGGTACCCCGTACGTCGAGTGCACCTCCTGCCACGACCCCCACAACAATGAGTTCGGCAACTTCATGGTGGTTAATACCGCCGTGCAGGCCGACGCACTCTGCACGGTCTGCCACACCCCGAACAGCTGGCCGGGGAGCTCTCACCAAAAAACGAGCGTCCTTTCCGCCAAGGGGTGCATGAACTGCCACGCCACCCATAAGGCCCAGCAGGGCGAGAACCTGCTGACCCTTTCCGGCGGGGGGGGGATCGACACCAATTGCACGGGATCCTGCCACAACGACACCGTCGGCCGTTCCGTCGGCAACTTCAACCATGGTAACGGCGCCGATCCGGACGGCAGCAAGCACAGGGGTTCCGAGAATCTGGCGCTGGCCGCAACCTGGGGAACCGATCCGCTACCGCTGACGCAGATCAACAAGCACGTGCACTGCGTGGATTGTCACAACCCGCACCAGTCGCAGACCTCCCCGGCGTCACCTCCCACCCCGCCCGACATCAATGGCGTTCTTAAAGGGGTGAGGGGAGTCGACATCAACGGCGAGCCGAGAAGCGGCGCCACACCTTATGCTCAGTACGAGTACGAGATTTGCTTTCGGTGCCATTCGGGAGATGACGCCCTGTCGGGTTATTACAACGCGAGCCCTCCGGTGGTGCGAATCTTCAACTCCTGGAACGAGAGAGAGCGTTTCAACTTCGGCACCGCCAAGTCGTGGCATCCGGTGGCCGCCCTCTTTACCCGGGTCGGCAACAGCCAGGGCTTGAGCCTCATCGTTCCCGGCACCCGCACCATCACCTGCAACGACTGCCACGATCCCCATGGATCGTCCCGGGCGCACCGGCTCAGGCTCGATAACCCGGACACCTTTTCGTCGGTGCAGAGCATCTCCTATCCGCTTTGCTACAGCTGTCACAACGAGACCTATATAACCAGCAGCAGCACCAACATAGGCAGACTGCACAAGGCGCATGTCCTGGGGATTCACCAGTCCCCCAACACTAACAGGGCCGCGTGCTCGAACTGCCATGATCCCCATGGTGTCCCCAATAAGTTCGGGCTCACTACCGACAACAACTCGCTGCACCTGATGAACTTCGACACTCGCTACGCCGGGATCGGTTCGTCCTATGATGCTGCGGGCGGCAGTTGTTCCCTCGTCCCAGGGACGCAGCTCTCCTGCCACCCGTCGACTGCCAACCCCGCGCTCTTCACCAACTACAACACTTTTTCGCCCTGATTCACACCTCCCCTGCGGGCTCAAACCCTACCTCCCCCCTTGCGGGGAGGGTCAGGGTGAGGGGGAAGGTGCACTCTTTTAAGTAATTCTCAACTTCACAAAGCCCCCCGTCTTCTTTTGTGCCTCTGGAAATCCAGTAAAAACCTCTCCCCCGCCATAACTGGTCAACCATACCTTGGAAACTCACCATCGCGAGGGCGAAGCTCGACCTCACGAGGTTGAAGCTTGGCCTAGCGAGGACAAAGCTCGACCCCGCGAGGTTGAAGCTCGCCATCGGAAGGACGAAGATCGACATTACGGCGCTGCAGCTCGACCTCAAGAGGTTGAAGCTCTCCCTCCCGAGGACGAAGTATGACTTCACGAGGCTGAAGCTCCCCTTCGCAAGGACGAAGTTCGACCTCACCAGGCTGTGACTCACTACCATGAGGATAAAGCTTACCCACACGGCGATGGGGCTCAGCTTCTTGAAAATGAGGCTCGACCACGCAGTGATGAGCTCCCGCCTTGCGGTCGTGTGGGGCGCCATTGTCTGGGCGGGGTTCATCAACCCGATGATGGAGCCCACTTGCGTATGGGGCCAGCTCATTTTCCCGTGGGGGAGGCCGGATTTTGTGGGGGGCGATCCTGACGCAAGGAGAGCAAGGCTTCTGTAGCGAAGGGGGGGCGTATGCTACGAAAGAAAAGGGTGGCTGTGGAGATCTGGAAGGGAGATGGCGGCGGGAGGCCTTGGCGGCCTGTCATGGGTGGTGACAGCGCCCTTGTCAGTCGAAAAGAAGGGGAGGTGGTGGGATGCCGGGACCGGTACCCCACCGGGAAAGTGCAGCGTTCCTGACCCAAGCGTCAGGTGATGTAGATGCTCACGATGGCCGACCAGGGGCCCGCCCCGTCCGGACCGTGTGCCCTCGTTCTGAAGAAGGTGTTCCCCTGGTTCAGATTGTTCATTAGCATGCGCCCGGGGTCGGGGAAAAGCTCCTTGTGCCTCCAGTTTTCCTCGATGGAGGGGTCTTTGTCGGTGATGTGTATCTCATGGTTGTAAGCCCCGGGCACGTCGCTGGCGCTGCCGATCGCCCCCCCGCGCACATCGGTGTTAGCGACTGAGAAATCCTCAGGAGCTGTTAGGGGAAGCCTTGTCCTGTTGGGACTTCTGCGCTCCTGGGAGATATCGAATCCGGTGGTGAAGAGAGCATCAGGGTTGCGTACGCAGGCAGCTTCCAGAGCCGCCGCAATCCCGTCCAGCATGATGATAATTTCTTGCCAGAGCTTATCGCGTTCCCGGATCCAGTTCCGGTCACCATTGCTAGCCGTGTGGAACGTCACCTCGAACCTGTCCACCGCCACGAAAAACTCCTGGCGGACGGCGTAATTGGCTCCCCAGATTTGTTCCGTGAAGTTCTGGTTGTCGGTCAATGCGTGCCTCACCTTCTTGCTAAAGGCGAGGGCCTTCCCGGGTGACTTTTCCTGCCGATAATTACGCTTTATTCGTCGCTGCATCTGCACCTCCTGTACGTCCGTTTTCGTTGGAATGAGAGGGTTTGGTCAACTCGGTAGCGGGGAAATAGGTGTGGAACGGATTAGCTATGTATCATTAGTCGAAAGGATAAAGGGTGCCGCCGGTATGTCAAGGGGCCAAAATAAGCAGGCGGGTTATCGTCCAATCTGATTGATGCTAATTATCTGCAGTAAGGATTGTCATCCCCGAGAGTTTTAATCGGGGATCCGGAACGCTTGGTTACAAGCTGGATTCCCGACCAGAAGCGCTTCGGGATTGACAGTTCTTGGCGGCCTGGCGGAAGATCAGCACAAATCAGGTCGTCCAATCACTAGACGACGTCGTGACATTGAAAGGTACCACTTTCCTGTGATCCTGTCGGCTGCACCTTGTACTGCCAGTAAAGGAAGCGAGTTTCTACTATCTTGTCTGTATTAGGTTGGACTCATAGGGTAGGTCTCGCAATACGTCACGTTAAAGCACTGCAGCATGCGGTGTAATAACACGTTTACGGTCTGCTCCCGCTCGCCTAAGCCAGAGAGCGGTTGCCGGATGAGTGTGGTGCCTTGCCATCGGCTTCTTCCTATCAAGCTGATTTAGATAAGTTCGTCTTTTAATAATAAGCGCTCCGCGGACAGTTTCCCGGAAAGTAGTTTGCTTGGGCGAAGGCGGTACAATATTTGCAAAAGTGACAGAAACGTAATCTTTCCGCAATTTTATTGAAACCAAAGAAGCGCCTGACCGTAACAAAGACTGAGCGGATTGATTCGATAGTTTGGTCTCGGATCGATCCCTACTTAAGCTTTCCCCGGTTGGTGGAAGCGGAAAGGAGAACTTGGAAGCAGCACCGAGCACCAGAAGTAAGGGCAGAATGTTATTTAACTTTGGTCAAAAAAGGAGAAAGTGGATGAGTAAAAAGATTTTAGCATTACTGGCAGTTTGTAGCCTCGGTGCAGCAACCGCCGCATTCGGCGCCGCTGCCCGTGGCGACGGCGTCGTTGGCGGACCGCACGACATGACCCGCTACGGCTATG
>Ga0209123_1001255_pt1 | contig 25996 bp, 22 predicted proteins | sample BarGraIncu00431A_FD_184500 | JGI IMG/M metagenome (GOLD analysis project Ga0209123, IMG submission 184500) | Arctic peat soil microbial communities from Barrow, Alaska, USA - Barrow Graham LP Incubations 004-31A (SPAdes) (version 2) | ecosystem: Environmental > Terrestrial > Soil > Wetlands >...
AACAGATTTCAGTTAAATCAATTGAAACGACGATAACTCATTTGGAATATGGAGAGCCGTATGCGGTGACAAGTCGCTTGTACGGTTCGGGAAGGGGCGGGTTACTTTGCTAATCCGCCTATTTCATCTATTTATATATAGACTCTTTGTTCCACGGAATATTCAAGGAGTCTCTCTCTTACAACGCCACTCCTTGTCCAGCAAGCAAATAGACATTATTCGCTAATTTCATAACCCCACCATCTAACGCATAAACCGCTCCACTAGCAAAATCGATGATCCGCTGACTAAGCGGCACATCCAGCAATGCAAGGTTCATAGTTACAATTATTTTATCCTGGAGGCTTTTCGCAATGTCCATTACATCCTCAAATGCCTCGGGAGTAATATGAACTATGGTTGGTTGTGACGTTTTAGGAGCCAATGAAATAGTTTTCTTGTTGTTTTTTCTAGACATAGTTTCTATTTCAAAACCGTCCTCTTGATCAGTATTAAGAAAACCCATAAAATCGAGAGCTGCGTTTAATATAGTCGACACTTCTTGAGCGCTCCTTAAAATTTATGTAAATCACCGCCGCCTATTCAAGAAGCGACAACGTGATAGCAATTAATTTGCTTCTACCATAAAGGTATTATCCCTTCAGGAGGGTTGGGAATCGTAGTGGCTTATTTGCTTTCAAAGAGAGATTAACTGCTCGGTGAGCTTAGCCCACTTTACCCATGACTCTAAAATTATCGGCAAGAAGTGCAATGAATTCGGAGTTGGTGGGTTTTTGTCGATCAATATTCATTGAATATCCGAAAATCCGTTTTAGCGTATCTGTATGACCACGCTCCCAGGCTAATTCTATCGCATGTCGAATTCCACGTTCTACCCTACTGGATGCTGTATCATACTTTTTTGCGATTCCAGGATAGAGTTCCTTGGTCACCGCCCCTAACAATGAGACATCTTTAATTACCATCAAAATAGCATCTCTTATATATTGGTACCCTTTAACATGGGCAGGAATCCCAATTTTCTGCATCATCGTGGTCACTTCACTGAATAGATCCAGCCCACTTCCCACCGTCGTCACTATTGGAGAGGAAAAATAAGTAGCCTGAGCAGGAGTGGCTGACTGCATATCTTGCGTTAAAGAACGAATGCGATTGCCAAGAATACCAAGATCGAAAGGTTTTAAAATAAAATAGTCCACACCGAGCATCATCGCTTGATGCGTCAAAGTTTCTTGCCCAAAAGCCGTTATCATGATGATTTTGGGGCGTGTCATCGTTGTTCGAGCCTTTATTCGTTCCAACACGCTTAACCCATCCAAATTTGGCATCACTGCATCGAGAATGATCACATCTGGTTCCTGGGTTTGGATAAGCTCCCAGGCTTCCAAACCGTTATGAGCCATGCCAACTATGCGTAGACCCTCTTGACCTTGAAGGTAATTTTGTAACATTTGGCAAAAGTTACGGTTATCATCCGCGACAATAATCTTTATTTCCTTACCCATTCGCTAACATCCTGCCTTAACAGTATTCCGGTTCACAAGATTTACTAATATGCGATTGCTTTTTTGCCGGTGTCGTCATTATACTCTACGGACCATGTCGAAATCGTAATAAATAGAGCAAAATTAAATTATTACAGTTATTGGTACAGCCTGTCTACTGTGGGTCTTTGAATAGGAGCAGAAATAAATTTATCGCAAATTCCACATTTGTTATTCATACGAAGTGAAAAACAAAGACTTCAAGTGGATTGATATAGCTTCCCTAATTTTATTATTTTTTAGAAAAGTTAAGAATAATTGACATCATATTACCTAAAACTTGAACTCGAACTTATACCCCTGACTCGGTAATAATCTGTTTAGGATAACTGTAACCTTCTTGATATAAATTACCAGTGTACGTTTTCGCCATTCGGATAAAATAATTTCAGCCACTTAAAATAAAAAAAATAATCACACAATAAGGAGGCACAAATCATGGCAGGAGAGAGAAATACTAATACACCAGCAGCTCAAGGAGCTGCGCAGCAATTGGATCAATTCAAGTATGAGGTAGCTAACGAAATGGGTCTTCAACTCGGTGGCGACCGTACAAGTCGTGAAAATGGCTCAGTCGGTGGCCAAATGACCAAACGAATGATTCAATTTGCCGAAGAACACCTTAAAGGTGGTAGCAAAATATAACTAATCCTAGTTTAAAAATGACCTCCTACGTCAGAATTTCGTAGGAGGTCATTTGCTTACTGGTCTCCAGGGTTTGGTTAAACTCCATCTCAAACATACACACCACTGTAAATGCGTATATGTATATGTGGGCGTTTTTCTACGCATTTTTGAGAAGGGAGGTTAAGATTGATGTCTAATCAGTGGCGGCGTCAGCCGCTGGGGATAGATTCCCAGACATTGGTTATCGGGATAGTTATCATTGGCATTATTGGGTACCTACTTCTTTCCAATTTTTTTAAGTCTATTAATTCTGGCCTTGATCCGATCGCTACCGCAACCAGTCTAAACAGTGTTAACCCACCCAACACTTCTGATCCTAATCCCCTGAACTCATCCAGCGATCCCGTTCAGACTTCCCCGAGTGTTAATAACACATTGGACAACGGAAATGGAAATAGTAAACTATCAACTGGATATTGGATACTATCTGTTTCTAATGGAGCATTTCAGCAATTTTCCGTTAGCGCTCAAGTTTATACTTTTTTACAGGGATTGATCAATAGCGATAGTAAAGGGACTCCCGTAATCACGGTATTCCTGATCAATAATGGACAAATTCGTCAATACATTGTCAGTAATGAAATATATTCAGTCATATCCAATATGACGACTATCGATACACGGGCCTCCAATACCTCCCCAAGTTCTGCCTCCAGTGCATCCCCAAGTTCCGGTCTTAGTACATCCCCAGGTTCTAGCCCCAATACATCCCCAAGTTCCGCTCCTAGTACATCCTCAAGTTCTAGCCCCGATATTTACCGTAGTCACACATAATGTCCAGTTCACTCAAGTGCAAACTGGCCTTAGCTACTTACTAAGACTAGTTTCCATCATCAATCGGGGGTGAAAGTAGTTATATCAAATAAGCCTTCATATGTTCCCTAACATAAAATAAGGTTCTCCCAGCACTCACCCTAAAGAGACGTGTGGAATATTATGGTTATATAAGTATATTACTGGGAGGAAACTCGCTTTGGAAGCTGAGGAACGAGTTTGTTTGATTGAGCGTTTAGAACAATTGCGGGATTCCAAAGTCTTAGTCTATTTTTCCTACACACCGCTAGATGACAACATCTTAATCCCCCTCTACAAGCAGTTGAAGAAAATTGGTCACACCCAAAAAATCGATCTAGTTTTGCACAGCTACGGTGGAGCGGTAGATACACCGTATAAAGTAGTGACACTGATCCGCGAGTTTTGTGAAGAGTTCGCCGTAATTGTCCCTTTCGTCGCCAAATCAGCCGCCTCAATGCTTGTCCTTGGAGCGGATGAAGTGGTTATGGGGCCGATCTCCGAACTTGGACCCATCGATCCACTGGTCAAGCACCCAGTCTATAAAGATGTGTTAATACCTGTTCAATCGGTTTGGCATTGTATGGATTACTTGCAACGGTCTATTATTAATAGTCCAGACTCGGAGGTTGCAGAATTTATGGTCATCCCACTGCTCAATAAGCTTGACCCGTGGCTTATAGGGGACTACGAAAAAACCATTAAGGCTTCAAATCAATATGCAGAAACGTTATTATCGCGCTTCATGTTAAAAGATAATCTCGAACGAGTCCCGAAGGTAACTCTGGCTTTAACCGAAGGATACTTTTCACATGGATATCCAATTGGTCGTCGAGAAGCCAAGGAGCTAGGACTTACAGTGACTGATGCACACGGCGAACTATGGGATGTAATCTGGGAATTGTATCTTGGATACGAAGAACTTTTCAAGGCTAGCGAAAATGATGGCAAGGACAAACAATTAACTCACGGTTTCTTGCGGAATCACTAACAATCTATCAGCAAAACTAGTTCCGCATTTCCATTTTATTAATTTATCCGTTCTATGAACTATAACAAAAAGGAGAGCATCTAAGCTCTCCTTCTCTGACCCCACGCAAAGCCCTTACCCCTTGAACTAATAATTTCCCTGATACTTTTTCCGTGTCGCCTCACCTCCACGAATATGACGTTCAGCTTTATTGGTTTCTAGTATATGCTTCACTTCTAGAGATAACTTCTCATTTATTATTGGTAGACGTTGGGTCACATCTTTATGAACCGTGCTTTTAGATATTCCGAAGACATCGGCCGTTTGCCGAACGGTTGTGCCCGTTTCCAATATGTAAGTCCCAATATCAAGCACCCGTTTGCGTATATATTCTTGCAGTAGTACCAACTCCTTCGTCCACAGGCGTATTACATTAATATGCATGCTCAATAATAAAAGACATCCACATAAGGATGTCTCTGTTTGGTAAATACTGTGTTGTGTAGTTTGTTATCTCTGTCCTTTGACTATCATTTCAAGGCCTACCGGATTTGCATGAGCACTGGTAATTCAACGAGACACTTTATAAAACTTAATTGATAATTATTATCATGATTGGAACAACAAATAAGCCTATCAGTGCTAACTGCTAGGCTTATTTGTTGTATATTTACACATTAACTTAAGGACCCCAATCCTCTTCTTCAAATATTTTTGCCTATAATAGGACAAATTCCACTTTTCCATTATATTCATATTATAAGGTATTACTGGAAAGGGAGGAAACGCAAATGGCATTTGGTAACGTTGATGGAGCAGCTTGCGGTTGTGGATGTGATCACGGAAAAGGCTTTGGTGCAGGGATCGCAGCCGTTACAATTATAATTCTTCTTCTGATCGCAATGGGTATCGTATTCTAAATTAATATATATTGGAAAGTTACTTTTCGGAGGTGGTAATATGTACGGGTATGGAGTTGGAACTGGATGCGGCGGTCACGGTGTTGGCGTAGGAGTTATCGCTGTAGCTATTTTGATCTTAATTGCCTTAGGCGTTATATTCTAAATTGCAAAGAAACGTAGAATAAAGGAGGTCAAAAGTATGTTTGGAGCAGGTGTAGGTGGATCCGGATTTGGCGCTGGAATCGCAATTGTTGTCGTAATTATTCTTCTGTTAATCGCAATGGGAATCGTATTCTAATTTAGGAAGGTGGATATTCTTATGTACGGAATGAATCAAGGAATGGGTTATGGTGGAATGAGCGGAGCTACTATGAGTGGAGTCGGCATGAGTCAAGGAATGAACCAAGGGGGAATGGTTCACGGTCAAATGGGCGGATCATGTTATCACCCCCATGTATGTTGCCCTCCTCTTGCGGCACCAGCAGCGCCCATTGGCGTTGGCGTTGGTGCGGGTGTCGGTGTCGGTATCATTGCAGTTGCAATTCTGATTCTTATCGCTTTAGGCGTGATATTCTAAAAATTCTTATTCTCACCATCAAGTTATAAGGAGGTATTTACGGATGCATAGTTGTGTGAAACCGATTTGTTGCCCCCCCGAATATTGCGTACAAGATCATTACGCCCAAAGATTGGTCTCAGTTATTCATCCTGTCGTAATAATCAATCGCCAAAATGTTATCGATGTTCCCCAGCACTATTATCAAGCGACCACACAAAACGTGGTAGTGAACCATGGTATTCAGGCTCAAGCTTTACCCGCTTATCCAGTTAATCAAGGTATCGCTAATCGCCGTTTCTTCTTAAATCGAAGGTAATGTAAATTATATAAGCCGCAACAAAACATAAAAGTTTGTTACGGCTTATATATTTGTATAAAAACTGGTTAGAATGCTTTTTCCCGAAGCCGATTTGCCAAATTCATTAGAACTATCAACCGTTATAGTCAATATATTGCCATCCAACTTCACTTCACAATTCTTATCGCAATGTCCTTTCTTACTTATTCAGCGTCAAAACACGAACAAACCGACAAGGTTAGCATTCCACATCCATTCTGATGGATCTCCGCTCAAAAACTCAGTCAAAACGTCAGGTCCTGATTCCTAAAGCAGCCTCGAACCACTCTTCGAGAGATATATTTAGTGATTTGCAAACCGCTTCTAATCGGGTTTTGACTTTTTCATCTGCTGGAAATGCAATATACATTTATAGTCACCTCTTTATTTCCATGGCGATACAAGTTTTTCCTTAAATCGGCAGGAATATGTCCCATACTAGCGAATTACCTATAAATCATTTTTCAAGCCCAGAGGTTTCAAATGATAATTCGCTGCATTCAGCCTGTTACTGGCCACCCTTATACACTTCATTTTCAAGTTATCACAACGTTTCCAATTATGCTACTGTGGCATTTGATGGGTGTATAGTTGAGGCTTTCTAAGGCGAGATTCCTTTCAATGAAATTGACGACCTAGAGATGGCAATGAGATTAAGCCCGTTAAAATTGTTTGATATTTTTGCACCGTATTCTGAACTAAGTACGCAACTATTAGACAATATTACTAAGGCCCTAAACAAACAGCTATTATTTCAATTTCTGTGATGCGAGAAATTACAGGACTAGTCCCCCGAAAATTTTGCCAATTAGTCATAAAACCATTAATAACATCGTATAGAAGGAATTTGAATTGCACCATTGAATTTATAACTATCTCCCATACAGTATATTACATTTTGGAAAAAATTAAAGGAAATGAACAGTCTAGCAAACCGTCAACGAGGTAGGATCACCTAAAGTTGACAATCCACTAATTTGAAATACTAAATAGTCGTATTATATTTTTTATTTAATTTTTTATCAATTGCAGATGTAAACCTTAATTTCAATTTTTCTTTATCCAATGCCCATCGTGGCTCTTTCAAATAATTTGATTGTTTCGTTTTCCTCGGTTTTATATATTCATTTTCTCATAGAACCTAGGACAAAACACCAAAGCTCAGGTTCGCATTTTTCCTGCTAAAGAAGCATACCTATTTAGTTAACAATCTAGATCTTTTGAAAATGACATCTCCTCTAGGTAGGAAATGTCATTTACATGGCTGCGAATGACGCCTTATTTTCTTATTATTTTAATCATATAATAATTATAGTTTGAGGAGGAAATAGATAATGAAGCTAAAACTCAGTACGAAGCTATTAAGCGGTTTTCTTTTTCTATTGATCTTGATCGGTCTTGTGGGATACTTCGGATTTTCTGGAATGAATAACATGGTGCGGGACTACAATGTTGTTGTAAACACCAACATGCCCCTAGAAGCCCACGTTTGGGAATTGCGCTCCATACAGCTAGAAGAGACTGCGTCCATTAGAGGTTATATGTTATACCATGACGATAAGTATCTACAGCAGTTTGCTGATTCGAATAAACAGATGATTGATACCTATAGCGATATACAAGCTTTACTGACGACTGAAAAATCTAGGGCTTTCTTAGCTGATTTTAAGACAGCCCATGAGAAGTATCAAAAAATTGCGGAAACATTACTTATGTTGGTGAAACAAGGAAAGACACAAGAAGCTTTGAGTGCAGCAGAAGAAGCCCGCCCATACGTGGATAAAATTAAGTCAATCACATCGGAATGGATCCAATGGGTGAATCAAGTTAACTCTGACAAAGTGAACATGGTGAAAAAAGCTGTCGCTAGTATACAAACTCAATCCTATATCGTTATGTTTCTAGCTGCGCTTTTCGGTCTGGGAACAGGTATTTATTTAACTCGTTCGATTTCGCAACCGATCATTGCCTTAGCTAAGATATCAGAGTGTGTAGCCAAAGGGGACCTCACCCAACCGATGCCCGTCGTTAAATCGGGAGATGAGATTGAAAACTTAGCCAGAACCTATGGAACTATGTTAGAGAATTTGCGCAACCTTATCCAGCAAATCAGTCACACTTCGCAGCAACTCGCTTCCACCAGTGAGGAAATGTCCGCTACCTCCCAACAAACAACGGCCTCGACCGAACAGGTTGCCTCCACGATCAACCAATTAGCATTAGGCGCAGGTCAACAAGCAATCGATGCCGAAAACGCCAGTAGTACTGTAATGCAGATGGTTGTCGAAATCCAACAGGTCGAAACCAGCGTCGAGATGGTGGCGAGTGCAGGCGAAAAAGTGGCACTGACTGCTCAACAGGGCTCCCTGGAAGCGGAAAATGTTATGGTTAGAATGGATAAAATCAGTACAGTTACCACCCAAACGGGCGTTGTTATTAAGGCGCTAGGACTGCAATCGGAAAAAGTCGGCCAAATCGTAAACGTTATTAAAGATATTGCCGAACAAACTAACCTTCTGGCCCTGAATGCAGCTATAGAAGCTGCCAGAGCTGGAGAACAGGGAAAAGGATTTGCCGTAGTGGCAGATGAAGTACGCAAACTAGCTGAAAAATCAGCGGCATCAACCCGACAGATTGCCGAACTAATAAATAACATTCAAAAAGACACCATTCAGGCGGTACAAATAATGGAACTGGAGAGCCAAGATGTCAGTGAGGGTGTCGAAGCAGTAAGCAAAGCGAGTGGCGCGTTAAAACTTATCGCAACGGATGTGGAATTGGTGGTTAAGCAAATCCAACACGTTCAGGCCATCTCCAAGCAGATGGCCAACAGGAGTGGTACGGTGGCCCAATCAATTGAGAATATTTCTGCCGTTGCCCAACAAACTGCCGCCTTCACCCAAGAAGTATCTGCGACTGGCGAGGAACAAACACTGGCCGTTGCAGAAGTGTCCAGAGCGGCCCAAGAATTGGCTAATTTAGCTGAACAATTAAACCAAAAGGTGCTTACCTTTAAATTCTAAACGACACCCTCATTTTTTCCTGCCATTACAGCCTTTTACCGATCAGTAATCGTTTCCTACCTATGTATTTTGAAGAATATGGCGGTGAAAGTAATGAATAATCTCGATAAACGGGCGTGTTCGAAAGTGGCCTTACTTAAAACTGAGGCGCTACTTGATGAAATACAGAGGATTGCCCATATCGGTAACTGGGAGCTTGATTTATCAAATGATCAGTTTTACTGGTCTGATGAAATCTACCGAATTTTAGGCTTGACGCCTCAATCTTTGATCCCTAGCTTGAACCTGTTTTTGGAGAGGGTTCATCCGGATGAACGCGATGTTGTTGCCAATTCTATTCAGGAAACCCTATCCCATAGTGTCAATTTGCAGTTGGAGCATCGAATTGTACTACCTGACGGAAGCCATCGTTCAGTGCTGACACAGGGTGTAGCTCGTTTTAGTGTGGCTAGTAGACCGGAGCACGTGACTGGAACTATTCTGGATATCACGGATCGTAAAAAAGCGGAGGAAGCTTTACGGAAATGTGAAGAAGCCTCAAAAATAGAAGAAAAAAGAGTAAATAGTATCATTAAACTCAGCCAACAAAAATCATCGTCTCTAACGGAATTATTGGACATAGCTCTCGATGAAGTGATCGCCCTATCGGATAGCAAATTAGGGTATATCTATTACTATAATGAGGAAAGAAAAGAGTTTACTCTTCATGCATGGTCCGCTGAAGTGATGAAAGAATGTAAGATCAACCGACCAGCTATTATTTATGAGTTAGACAATACAGGGATCTGGGGAGAAGTGGTGCGACAGCGTAGTGCCATTGTAATCAATGATTTCCAGTCATACAATCCATTAAAGAAAGGTTATCCCTCAGGACATGCACCACTCTTCCGCTTTATGACGCTACCAGTGATAACTGATCAACGAATAGTCGCAGTGGTAGGCGTTGCGAATAAAGACCATGATTACTCTGATGCGGACGTTTGGCAACTAAATCTAATGATGGATTCAGTTTGGAAAATTGCTGAACGCTGCGCAATCGAAGAAACCTTAAAGAAATCAGAAAATAAATTCTCCAAGGTATTCCATTCCAGTCCTGCTGCTATGCACATAACTCGTTTAAGCGATAAACACATTGTTGAAATTAACCAAGCATTTGCCAAGTTAAGTGGTTACAATCAGCAGGAAGTAATTGGACACACCGCACAGGAGTTAGGGATTTATGCAGACCTTAGAGACCGCGAGTACATCATCAAGACGACCTTAGTCGACGGGAGCATTAGCAATTGTGATTTTCGATTCAACACAAAAGGCGGTAGATCCCTTTACTGTCAGATCTCCACAGAACTGATTCAATTGGAAGAACCATGTATGCTCTCCAAGATTACCGACCTCACCGAGATTAAACGTGTGGAAGAGGCTTTACGGGAGAGTGAGGCTAAGTTTCGCACTCTCAATGAAGAACTGGAACAACGCGTTACTTTGCGGACGACTGAATTAAAACAGGCAAATGAAGATTTATTAGCGCATTCTAAGAAGCTAGAGGAAACGACCAGACGCCTGGGTATGCTATCCCAAGCAATAGATAGCAGCCCAATTAGTGTTGTCATGACCAATAAACATAAAAACATTGTGTATGCTAATCCACATGCCGTCAATGTTACGGGTTATTCTATTAATGAACTATTAGGACAAAATCCCCGCATAATTAAGTCAGGCCAACAATCGGAAGACTTCTATAAGAAGATGTGGGCGACATTAGACGAGGGCAAACAATGGACAGGTGAAATTTGCAATAAGAAGAAAAACGGCGAATTATTCTGGGAATCTTCCTCCATTTCTCCTGTTTTTAATGCAACGGGAACTGTGACAAATTATATTGCAGTGAAGGAAGATATCACTGAGCGAAGACGGATGATTCAGGAGATGGAGATCGCGAAATCAGCTGCAGAAGCTGCAAATCGCGCAAAAAGTATCTTTCTAGCTAACATGAGCCATGAAATTCGCACGCCAATGAATGCAATCTTGGGTTATACTCAACTAATACAGCGCGATCTGTCCTTGAGCATAGACCAAAGGGACTATATTAAAATAATCAACCAGAGTGGAGAACATCTCCTTGCCCTGATTAATGATATCCTGGAAATGTCAAAAATCGAGTCAGGGAGAGTGGTGCTAAATCGTGAGGATTTCTTTCTTCCTGCCCTGCTGGATGATTGTGCCAAAATGTTTGGGATGCTGATAATACAACAGGATCTACAATTAAAGATAGACCAAATAAACCAAATGCCCGACTATATTTGTGCAGACGGTAAAAAAATTCGTCAGGTACTCATCAACCTTATTGATAACGCAATCAAGTTCACGGAAAAGGGTGGCATTACTATTCGAGCACTCTGTCCCAATGGTCAGAGAGAGGGGCAACTGCTCCTGACTATTGAAGTGGAAGATACAGGCTGTGGAATAGCACCTGAAGACCTCGGGAAAGTCTTTAAGAGTTTTGAACAGACGCAAAGTGGAAAACGCCGGGGTAGTGGTACCGGCCTCGGGCTACCTATAAGTCGTCATTATGCACGCTTAATGGGCGGAGATTTGACGGTCACAAGTCAATTGGGCGAAGGGTGTCTATTTCGGTTTACGTTTATTGCTGAAACCGCAAGTTCAGAAACCTCGCATGATAAAACGACTAGTCTGCCAAGAGCTGTCATTGGGCTTGAATCTGACACCTCCTCATCAAAAATACTGATCGTCGATGATCTTCCCACTAATCGAACGTTATTGAGGCTACTTTTAGAAAAAATAGGGTTTTTCATCCAGGAGGCTAGCAATGGTAGAGAGGCGCTTGCTTTATGCAAGCAATGGAACCCGGACGTAATTCTGATGGATGCTCGCATGCCAGAAATGGATGGATTCGAAGCGACCCGTCGATTTAAGTCTACCCCAGAAGGTAGTCATGTAGGGGTAATCATTATCACAGCCAGCGCTTTGGAAAATGATCGGCAGAAGGCTTTTAATTCAGGAGCAGATGGGTTTATTCGCAAACCTTATAAAGAAAGCGAACTCCTTGCTGAACTTCAGCGTATCCTAGGTGTGGATTATATTTATGAAGATGTATTGAAGGAAAGCCCTAAGATGAAGGCCATAGAGGAGTCCCATCTTATGGTTGCCCAAGTTCCTGTTCAGGTGGTCGCCAGTATTCTAGAATCGGCTGAACTTGGCGAAAGTATCGTCCTTAAGGAACTAATTGCTCACGAGGTAATGCGGCATAGCCCAATTCTTGCTCAAAGCCTACTTGAACTCGTCAACGATTATGACTATAAGGCTATTATGGGAATCCTAAAGACAGGGGAGAAAAAATGAGTATGAGCGAATTAGCGAACAATCCTTCGCTGATCATGATTGTAGACGATACTCCTCAAAATTTGAAACTCTTAGAAAGTATGCTGGGGGAACAAGGCTATATGATCGCTGCTTTTCTCGATGGCTCCATGGCTCTAAAGGCAGCAGCAAAGAAACCGCCTGATTTGATCCTCCTAGATATCAATATGCCTGACCTGAATGGCTACGAAGTTTGCGAACGCTTGAAAGCTGATAAAGAACTGGCTGATATTCCTGTCATTTTTCTTAGCGCTCTGAATGACGTTGCAGACAAGGTTAGGGCTTTTCAGACCGGCGGTGTTGATTATGTTACAAAGCCGTTCCAATTTGAAGAAATTCACGCTAGGGTCAAAACACACCTTAATTTCCGTAAACTTCAAAACTCGTTGGCGATGCATAATAATAATCTACAGGGCTTAGTTGACGAACAGATCAAGGAAATACTCGTCACCAAGGAGGCACTGTATAAAACCCAACTTGCCACTATTTTGGCATTCTCTAAGTTGGCAGAAGTTCGGGACGACGAAACAGGACAGCATATTGAACGTACCCGAGTGTTTTGCCGTATCCTCACGGAGCAACTTCGTGTACAGTATCCGGTAGATACGGAAATTGACAACTCCTTTGTGGATAATATATATTTTGCCGCTGCGTTACATGACATCGGTAAAGTAGCCATCTCCGATGAAATTCTTCTTAAACCCGCTAAACTCACTGCAGAAGAGTTTGAAATTATGAAAACTCATACTGCAGTTGGTGCAAAGACCTTACAAACGATGCTAGAACATTATCCGGAGAATGCTTTTATCACAATGGCAATAGAGATTTCCCTGAGCCACCATGAGAAATGGGATGGCAGAGGCTATCCACAAAGCCTAAAGGGTAAGAATATTCCTCTCAGTGCTCGAATCATGGCCTTAGCCGATGTGTATGATGCACTGACCTCTGAGCGTCGCTATAAGACTGCCTTTTCCCATGAGAAAAGCCGAGCCATCATTTTGGAGGGACGCGGTATACATTTTGACCCTGCGGTAATCGACGCGTTTCTCGCTTTAGAAGACAAGTTTAGGGATATTAGACAAGATCTTAAATAAAAAGATCCGATGGCTTCGGCGGAAAGTATGTGACTAGATCAGCTGACCTTTGCGCACTTACTTGACACTCACCGCACTACTGCGCCTTCTCCGACCCATCACTATACTCGTCCAAAAGACTCTTCAACGTAACGATATCCGCTTTGAGCCCCATCCCTATGTCCGTGTTACCCACCAGCATGCGGGCTTGGTTTTTCTCGATGAATACGCTGGTTGGCAATATGTGCAAGTCTTCACTAATGGCGCGATCTTTGGATTCGAAGGGCCTGTGGGACACCAAGTGCATCCCCTGGATATATAATTAGGAGATCATTTCACTCTGTGCCAGATTCTTATCTGGTATAGTAAAAAGTATAAAGAATGTTGTCCCACTAGGACTAGAATCGATGTGAATCTTCGCGTTACGAGCTTCTGCTATTTTGTAGCATGATGCCAAACCCAGGACCAGTCCCAGTATCTTTAGTCGTGAAGAAGGGCGTTCCCAACTTACTAATATGTTCTGGGGGGATACCACACCCCTCATCCACAACTTCGAGAACCACCTTACTGTCCTCTACATAACTTTTAATGGATAGGGAACCTCTTTCCTCCATTGATTCAAGCCCGTTGCGGGTTAAATTAAGAATAAGTTGAGAAATTTCTTTTGCATTTAATTCCAGCTCGGGAATCGCCCATGGCATGAAATTAATTTGTTTGTTCTGAGTAAAAGCGTCTGCCTCTAAAAGTGGATATATATTACTTAGAATATCGTTAAGATTTTGGGGCTTCAATTCAGTTAGTTTTGTCTGAGCCAGTGAGAGAAATTCTGTAATAATCGCGTTTGCCCGATCTACTTCCGAAATCATCAGATCGAATGTAGATTTTTAGGCTACATAGTCTGGTTTTGTCCCTAACAGTTGTCGCTACCCCCAGTTTTCTAATTAGACGGACACTGTCTTTCGGAATACGTATTTCTTGCCATAACCCTATCTCAGTGGTCCATATTTTACATGTTTTGTCATCATCCATAGCTGTGATACCTCTGACCCGTCATGTAAAAAACGGACGTGTTTACCAGACGCCACTCCCGCGCTAACGAGGACCAATGTGGGCGATTGGTGGATTGAGTAGATACGATATCCTTCGTCGTTCCATGGTAGAATACCAATCACGTTCATATATAGAAACGTCCACGTTAGGCCGACGACCACCCCGGCGGGTTCGCCTGTCTAGAATTACATGGGTGGCAATGAAGCTAAAAGAACACACTCTTTGTAATGCTTATCGCAATTAGGAGATCATTTCGTTTTGTTCCTGCTCCTTATCGGGAATCGGAAAAAGTATAAAGAATGTTGTCCCGCTAGGACTAGTTTCAATGTCGATCTTAGCATTATGAGCTTCTGCAATTTTGTAACATGATGATAGACCCAACCCAGTCCCAGTATCTTTGGTCGTAAAGAAGGGTATTCCTAGCATAACAATATTTTCTTGTAGAATGCCACAACCCTCATCCGCAATTGAAAGCACTACCTTACAGTCCTCTACATAACTTTTAATAGTCAGTGAACGATTTTCCTCCATTGCTTCAAGACCATTACGGGCTAAATTAAGAATCAGTTGGAAGATTTCTTTCTCATTAAGTTCTAGATTTGGAATATCTCCTGGAAAAAAATATATTTGTTTGTTTTGAGTAAACGTGTCTGCTTCCAAAAGTGGGTATAAATGAGTAATAATGTTGTTAATATTTTGGGATTTTAGTTCGCTTAATTTTGTCTGAGCCAGAGAGAGAAATTCTGTAATAATCCCGTTTGCCCGATCTACTTCCGAAATCATCAACTCGAAGGTGGACTTTTGATCTACATAGTCTGACTTTGAACCTAACAGTTGGAGATAACCACGAACAGTCGTCATGGGGTTCCTTATTTCATGAGCGATGCCAGCAGCTAATTGGCCTACAAGGTTGAGACGGTCAAGTCTGGCAAGTTCCTTTTCTGCTATTTTACGGCTTGTGATGTCTCGAAAATAACATGCCACTCCACTTTCTGTCGGATACGCACTTATCTCCAACCACTTATTACCTATAGCTTTGGAAAGCATTTCATAAGTAACCGGCCTATTTTGTTCTATTACTTCATTATAGTGTCGTTGTACAGTATCACTGACCTCAAAGATCTCAGTCATTTTCTTACTAAGTAACTCATCACGGGACCTTCCGAAGGCAATTTCCCCTGCACAATTTATATAGGTGATTTGCCAATCCCTATCAATTGCACAAAAACAATCTGTCATACTTTCGAGAATAGCGACCTTCTCTTCTTGCGATTTAATTATCTGTCGAAACGATAACTTCTGTTCAGTTTCTTTAATTTCTAGCTCTCTTAAAGTCATTTCTAATTGTTCTGACATCGCTTCAGCAGCTTCTTTAGCGATTATCAACTCTGCTGCTCGTTTTTCTTTCTCTCCATTTTGATAGGTAAGCTCTTTATTTGCAACCAATAGTTCTGACTCAGCTTTCTTCTGCTTAGTGATATCTTGAACGTTGATAGCACTATACAACACTTTACCAGATTCATCTCTAATTGCCGTTGCATCTACTGATACTGGAAAAACCGTCCCATCTTTGCGAATATGTGAAGATTCATACATAAGATGCCCTGTATTTCGAACCGTACGAAATTTCTCTGGTATACCTTCGCGAACTTCTGGTGCAGACACTTCTAGAACAGATCCTAGGCGCAATTCCTCGATGGTATACCCATGCATCTCTGCAAAAGCAGGATTCATAAGTTCAAGACCCAAGGATTCGGCATTTGTAGCAGTGACACCCCATTTCGCGTTTTTAAATATGTTAGCCCATTTCTGTGTTTCTTCTTCTGCTTGCTTGCGTCTGGTAATCTCGCGGACAATGAATACTATTTTGCTTGGTTGTCCCTCTGCTCCCCGAATAAAATCAGCATTCACTTCTATATCAAATATACTTCCATCCGAACGTAGTCCATGGTATTCACTGGGCCCAGTCATGACGCCTTGAAACATAAGGGCAATATCGGATGATGCACGATCCTGATCCTCGGGGACAATAAAATCTGTTATCAAATGTTCCAGTAGTTCCTCCTCTCGCTCGCAACCTAACGTCGCTACGGCTACTGGCGAAACCATTAGGATACGTCCTTGTAGATCAGTGATTGTGATGATGTCTGGAGAAGCGTTTAGAATGGAGCGATACAGTTCTTCGCTCTCTCTAAGCGAATTTTCTATCCTCTTACGCTCTGTAATATCACGATTATTAGCACGATAACCCAAATTTATTCCATTTTTGTCTACTGCAGGTCTGCAGGTATGCTCTATCCAAACAATCTTATGATCTTTACTTCTGATCCTAAAATGTTCAGTGTGTGCCCCTTTTTCATGGTTAATTTCATGACGATGATTCAACCATATATCTTTATCTTCCTCTATAATTATTGATGCAAAAAGAGATTCGTTTTCTTTGAATTCTTTTACTGTATAACCTGAGATTCTTTCGCAAGCAGGAGAAACGTACTGAAGAATACCTGCAGCATCCTCCCAAGTAAGCCAACCATAAGCGTAATCAGCTAAAGCTTTATACTGGAATTCTGATTCTTCTACAGTTGAAAGGACATTATTAATTTCAGCAAATTGGGCTATTTCCTTAGATATATCAATAAAATGGGTTATAAAATAATTTTTTTCTGGTGAATATACCTTTATCTTATACCATCGTTGAAATTTTTCTGAAAATTCTTCTATTTCTTTACTACCGCCTCTGATTGCGATATCGCCATATATTTTTATCCAATCAAATTCAGCCTCACTTGCATTAGAAAAAATTTCAGTTAATCGTTTGCCTATTATATCGCTCTCTTTTAATCCTGTGAATTTTTCAAACGCGGCATTAACATCAAGAAATTCATAATCACAAGCTATACCGTCATCATTGCAAATGATTTTATGATAGGCATATCCTGTTGGCGACTCTTTAATTACTTGTTTATAGAAATCATCATTCATTATGCTATTACCTTCCAGTTGACTTTTTTCTTAGAGCAATAGTTTCTAGGCATAATTCAACAAATCTTCCACCTAAGCGAACCCGAGAGGCTCACACCATGTGTTGTAATATAAGGCAATCTCCATATAACTCATAATTCGACTTCTTAACTTCATTTCCTTCCAACCAAACATAAATTACCGACGAAAAAGGTCAGATTGTTACAAAGCAATCTGGCCTTTCATTTTCAACCTTTTACAATGGTACCTTAATTGCCTACAGCAGATATTACCAACAACATTGGAAACAACTACATATCAGATATGTTTCCGTGGACCCACCCTACCCCAAACATATCAATCCCAAACCCCTATAACATGTTCCCGCACACGTATCTGGTCCTATAAACCCATCACACAATTCAAGTCCCAAACACTGAAACCCGCACTACAAGCGCCTCTCAGCTGTGTTTAATAGTAAGACAACAACAAGTCTCCACGTGCGTGGATGCCCCACATCGGCTTGATAGAAAGCACGTTGACGCCCCGCATTGGCTCTATAGAAAACGATTGCACTTTTATTATATGAATTCACAAAAACAAATTTGGTCATTGGAGCAAAAACACATATCGAAAGCATAAATGTAAATGGATTGAAAATATGTAAATCCGCCGTCAGGCAGGATGGCCAAAAATGGAGAAAAGGTAGCAAGGCTACTTGACGCAATGTTGGTTAGGACGCAGGAAGCAAGAAGAAAATTCAAGACTCCGCGCCATGCAATTGGAAGGACATTTATTATCTTCAATTAATTTTATTGCCATGTTCCCTCATGTTTCGCCCTCAATATGTAGTATAGTTGTCTGCAAGAGACAGACCGTTATAACCATGCAATGTGAAAATATAAGCAGTCTAATCTACCCAAGAAGTTTTCGTGAATGTGCGTTGCATAATTATTCGAATACAAATTGGTGTGGTTCTATATTAGTCGTTACAGGTCAAACGCAGAAATTATGTTATATTGTTGAGGAGGATTCGATTAATATTGAATAATTTATTAAATCCTATAGCTATTCTCCGAAGAACACATTTAGGGTTAGTTCTGATAACTATTATGCTATTCTTAGGGTTAGCTACGCCTGTTTTAGCAGACAATCTTGACAGTTGGCACTGGCGTAACCCCTTGCCACAGGGCAATGCATTGATGAGTGCAACCTATGGCAATAACACTTTCGTCGAGGTAGGGAGTAATGGTACAATACTCAACTCGCCGGACGGCATGACTTGGACCAGTCGGACATCGGGTACGACACAAGAGCTAAATGGAGTAACCTACGGCAACACCATCTTCCTTGCTGTTGGAGATGGTGGCACCATACTCACCTCACCAGACGGCATCACCTGGACCATTCGTATATCGGCTACAATACAAGGGCTTAGAGGAGTAACCTACGGCAACAATATCTTCGTGGCTGTGGGAGAAAATGGTACGGTTCTCACCTCTTCAGACGGCATAACTTGGACCAATCGGACATCGGGTACAATACGAGGGTTTGGAGGAGTAAACTACTGCAATAACACCTTCGTAGCTGTAGGAGGAAGTGGTACGATACTCTCTTCACCGGACGGCATAACCTGGGCCAAACAGACATCGGGTACGACAGATTCGCTAGATGGAATAACATACGGCAACAACACCTTTGTGGTGGAGGGAAATAGAGCATGGTACGGAAATGGAGGAGCAAGAGGGGAAAGTGGTACTATACTCACCTCATCGGACGGCATAACCTGGACCAGTCGGACATCGGGTACGACACAAGAGCTAAATGGAGTAACCTACGGCAACACCATCTTCCTTGCTGTTGGAGATGGTGGTACAATCCTCACCTCATCGGACGGCATAACCTGGACCAGTCGGACATCTGGTACTACAGGTTGGCTTCTTGGGATAACCTACGGCAACAACACCTTCCTAGCTGTGGGCTCCAATACGATACTAACCTCATCGAACGGCATAACCTGGACCAGTCGTACATCTGGTACTACAGATCGGCTTCGTGGAATAGCCTACGGAAACAACACCTTCGTGACAGTGGGAGGGAATTATGGCTTTGGTACTGGTACGATTCTCACCTCACCGGATGGTGTAACCTGGACCGGCCAAACATTTGGTACGACAAATTCGCTTTATGGAGTAACCTACGGAAACGACACCTTCGTAGCAGTAGGAGATGATTATGTTAGTACGATACTTACCTCACCGGACGGCATCACCTGGACCAGCCGTACATCTGGTACGACAGATTGGCTTAATGGAGTAACTTACGGCAACAACACTTTCGTGGCGGTGGGAGGTATTGGTACGATACTCACCTCATCGGACGGCATAACCTGGACTAATCGATCCATATCGGGGGGAATGCCTGAAGGAGTAACCTACGGCAACAATACATTTGTGTTGGTGGGGAATAATGGTATGATATTCACCTCGCCTGACGGCATCACCTGGACCATTCGGGCATCGGGAACGACAGATCGGCTTGATGGGGTAACCTACGGCAACAACACCTTCGTGGCGGTAGGATTGTATAGTGGTACCATACTCACCTCACCGGACGGCATAACCTGGATCAGCCAGAAATCTGGTACGACGAATGGACTTCGTGGGATAACTTATGGCAACAACACCTTCGTGGCAGTAGGGGATTCTAGTATGGCAGTGGAGGATCCTTCACCGATACTCACCTCGCCAGACGGTATAACTTGGACCATCCGAACACCGGTTACGTCATATTGGCTTAATGGAGTAAGCTACTGCAACAACACCTTTGTAGCGGTGGGGGATAATGGCACGATACTCCAGTCAGATACGCTTACTCCGTCGCAGTTAAAGATTACCACCACCAGCCTGACCAACGGTACCGTCGGGTCACCTTACAATGTCACTCTGATAGCCAGTGGCGGTACTGCCCCCTACACTTGGAGTGCTACTGGTCTACCAGCAGGGCTTAGCATTAATTCTTCTACTGGGGTCATATGCGGTACACCCACTATAGCATGTACTTCCACTGTTACAGTAACAGTGACCACTGCTGACGGATGTAAAACTGCTACATATACAGTTGATGTTAGTGCTGACACTGTCAAAGAAAACATCATTCTAGACAAAGAATGGCGAATTACATTTAACCAGGCAGTAGATGCTAACACACTCCAAAATAATATTATTATTCGACGAACTGACGTAATATTTATTATGGAAGATTCCTTTCCTATTACACCCGTTTTGGACCCAAACAACTCCAAAGTAGTTGTTGTTAAACATTCTACGCCTTTTGTCGCTGGTGCCACTTACGAATTGTCAGTAAATGTTGGAATCAAAGACATGTCCGGAGACTCGTTGGCTAGTGCTTCAAGTTTATCATTCATGACCATAGCGCAATAACTGCTGTTTCTACCCTCTGATATAAGACAGCCAAAATATCGTAAGCCTCTTCATTATTGAGGAGGCTTTTCCGCAACCCCATTTACTGACCAAAGCAAACTACCAACCTAAAAAACGTCACCAAAACATATATTGTTTACCTTTTAGTCCGGGCATCGTCTTGGACCAATTCAGATTGACTGTCCTTTCACCTTAAAATATCCCCCTCACTTCAACCCCCGTCTTAACCACCGCTTCGACCGAAGAATATCGGATGTCCACGCATCCAGGATAATAAACACGAAAACTCTAAACAAACGATATAGAAAAACGGGCTTTAGTCTTTGGCGCAAAAACACGTGTAGACAGCGAGAATATGAAGGAAATGAAAACATGTAAATCAGCCGTCAGCAGGAATTAGGGCTAAAATGGAGAAATGTACTTTTAGCGACTTGTCATAGTAATCGTTATCGGACGCAAAGGAGCAAAAAAGGCAAATTATATATTGCCGCGAATTGATTTCGATGATCAATTTTGCTGATATTGCACCCTTATTGGTATACATCCAGAAGTAGAAGGAGCGGATTAATGTGGATTTCACCCTCTTGGAATGGGGAATTTTACTTATTAGTATTGGAATGGTGGGGTATTTAGGATTTAAAAAACCAAGTATCCTAATCTCGTTACTTGCTGGGGCGGTCGCTTTAGAGATTTCCACAACTTGGTTTCCTCTGTTGGAACCACTCAGTTCCCAGCCAATATTCAGTTTTGCCCGTATTATCACCTTCGGTATTATTTTGGCTGCCCTTTGGCGTCTATGGATTGAACCAGAGAAGCGTCAAAATTCGAAAGTAATTCTAACTCGTTTCCTGTCTCGAGCCTTGCTAATTTACATAGCGGTCGGGGCTTTTAGCCTCCTTTATTCTATTGGACGGGAACAAACAGTGGTTGGAGTCGTTCGCCTGTTGACATTATTTTTGCTTTATCTCGGTACCTGTCTGCTTGCAGAGCGTAACCACGTACTTCTCCCTTTCCAGGTCGTCCATTGGGTCGGGGTCGCTCTTGTCCCGCTCGCGCTTTATGAAGGAATCACCCGTCATCTTATCTGGAAGGAGTACCTAGCCGAGATGGTGAGCGTCCGAGTAAATGCAACCTTTGTAGACCCGAATATTTTTGCCCGCTACCTTGTATTGGCCATAGTTGCGAATTTAATCCTTCAGTACTTTAACGCCGTAGCCTGGAAACGCAGTGTGTATTTCGGGTCGCTCTTGGGACTATTGGGGGCGTTGGCAGTAACCCTATCTCGTAGTGGGGTTGTTACCCTAGTGATTATCCTCGTCCTTTTGCTTCTTCTGGTTCCACGCAAACGGATGATTCAACCGATTGGGCTGATGGTACTCATCGGGGCCGTTATCGTAGCTATGCGGCCGATCGTTTGGCAGCGTCTGTTGACCATCCAGGACGGATTTGGAGCGTTAGGTCAGCGGAAATATTTATTGACAGCTTCCTGGGCGATGTTTACTGACCACCCGATCTTGGGGGTCGGATTGGGTGGATTTCAGAAGATGTTTTTAACCAATTACTCAAGCCTTATGACAAATGGAGGGGCAACTCTCTCACATACAACTATTCTTACAATCACAGCTGAGCTTGGATTATTGGGACTGACTGCTCTTGCGTTGGTTTGGTTTGCACTCATAAGGATTCTTCGAAGCTTACGAAGTCTCGACCAAAATGGATTCGAACAGTATATTCCTGGCGTAGGATACTTTTTATGGATACTGACTATTTTCATTAGTTCACAATCGGAAGCACGTTTTTTTGAGGATCCGGTACTCTGGATCAGCATGGGAATGATGTTTAGCTTGTTGTATGGTGTAGAGAGTGAAAAGAAGACTTGACGTCTCTTTTTTGTTCCTATAAGCGTGCGGTAGCTTATTGTCATAATGTTGGTTATAGGACTCACTAATACAATTCTTAATTGTGTTCGCAATATGTTTGCTGCATTGTTGATCATGACATTAGTTCAATATGAGCTGAAGCCAGATCAGGAAGGGTATAAGCAACGGCGTGGAGAATAGACCATGAATAGGAATAGCTGGGGGCATATGGTTGTTGTTGGACTGATTATCTTTAAACCTTTTGGGACCAGAAATTACTCCTACTATTCTAAAAGAAGGAGGAGAATTAACTACATGAAAAAAACTAAAAAAGCCTTAGTTTCTTTAGCTATCGCAGGTATGGCCCTAACAATGCCCTCGCTTAATGCCTTTGCAGACAATGGGGTAACGACTGCACGACTGTTCGGTTCGGATAGAGTTGGAACCGCCATTGAAGTCGCAGATGCTGGTTGGACATCTGCTAACACAGTCATCTTGGCTCCATCAGCAGGTGCTAACTTGGTGGATGTATTAGCAGCTGCACCTTTGGCCGGTAATACATCTCCTATTCTTTTGACAGATAACAACATATTGACTAATGCTACCAAAATAGAATTAGTCAAACTGGGTGTGAAGAATGTATATGTGGTTGGTGCTATAAGCCCAACGGTCGTTGACCAAGTCAACGCCATGACGGGTGTAACCGCTACAGTGCTCAAAGGTGCCGATCGTATTGGTACAGCGGCTGCTATCTCGGCTAAACTAACCGCTCCTGCAGGCTCTTTCGTAGTCGGTTATGGTGCATTGGCGGATGCTTTGTCAGTAGCTTCTTACGCTGCAGCGAATAACTACTCAATCTTGGTAGCTAACCTTGATGGAAGCCTTCCAATTTCAGAAGCTAGCTATCTAGGTTCTAAGGTCTATATTATTGGCGGACCTACCCTTGTAGCCAACATTCCTGGCGCTACTCGTCTCTTTGGTGCAGATCGTTTCGCTACGAATCAGGCCGTCCTCGAAGCCTTAACCTATAAGTATGATCATGCCTATGTTGCCAACGGTACAGACGCTCACTTAATTGACGCTCTTGTTACATCATCCCTTGCAGCTAAAGATAATTCTCCTATTGTTCTCTGTGACACAAACAGTGCTGCTACTATTGCAGCTGCTAGAGTTCAAGACAAACTGCCTGCGAAGGCCATAGTAATTGCTATTGGTGGTAGCGAGGTGGTTCCTGACGCAGTTGTTGGGCTAGTTGCTTCATATACAGATTCAACCTCGCAACCAGCGACACTGGCAGAGCAAGCGCAAGGGCAAGCATTGCTAGGAGATACACCAGAAGCACGAGCCGCAGGTAAACCTGGGCCACACGCTCCTTTAAACAATAATCCTGTACCGACGTATAAGGCTAATGCGACCAGCACGTTTATGTCTAAAGACGCTGTGTTGGCATTGAACCAAGATAATTCTAAGCTAACTTCTATTGTGCTTGAAACGTGGGGCGCTCATAGGATTGCAGACGACCCTAGTTCGGGCGTTTCAGGGGATATTGAAGATGGACGGATGGTCTACGTGGAAAAATTTGCTTTTCCTGGGGGGGTAGACACCAAAGGAGGTTACTACGACGACGCTACAGTAACTAATACGTTGGATGCCGAAACAGGAAATCCTTTTGAGACATCGGTAAGCGGAACGTTAAGGCCAGGTACTGGCCACACATTAATAGCTCCATTGCCTTAAAAACAGAGGCAGGGGGAGCTATTTTGACAGGAAGAGGGTAGCCCATCCTAACCTTATGATTGGGCGTGTAAGGCATTTTTCTAGTTGTAAAGCCCCTCATCCAAATAAGGTTGAGGGGGCTTTACTTAACCCAATTTATAGGGCTCAAGCATACTACCGACCTAAAAGCGTTACCAAAATGTCTTTTATTCACCAAATATCATATAGCCCATTCTTCACATTTTAAGGGATAGCACTAAAAGCCACCAAGTACCTGCATTGCAAAATAGATCAATTCGAAGTTAGACAATATAAGAAATAGTGTTTATTTAATTACTTCCATCTTCTTTAGATATTTCATACTTTTTTAAACTAAGTGTAACTTTAAATGAGAAAAATACTAATATTACTATATAGGCGATAAACATTCCTATTTTGATGGCATTATTTTTCGTTTGTGAAAAACAAATTAAAGTAATAATACCCAATAAAATTTCTAATAGACCCATGTATACTAGATTATTTCCTGCAAACGCAGATAACATATCCCTATTATATTTTTTTCTTTCATCCAATCGATTTATCAATTCAATTTTTTTTGTTGTTTTTATGAATAGCCCAATAAATACAAGAAGACAACCTACTAACATAAAAAAATAATAAATAATAAGTATCACCCTTTCAAAAATATCATATTGTATTAGACAGCTTATATATGCTCCTTCCGAAGAACTTCGGGATTACCGAAAGTAATTTCGGGGATTTACCCCTTTAGTCACACCATGTTACCTACCTTCCCGAAAAAAATGTAACGGGGAATTCTTCAAAGCCAGTAAATCTAATAGTTGCGGAGATTTGCCTATATCATTTGCCTCGTTACAATAAATATATGTGACGAGGCAAGAACCCAGTGTTTACAAGGCATGTAGCCATTCTCTTTACACTAATTCGGGAATGCAGGATGTTACAGGAATATTAAAATCATTCGTCATTGATGGAGTTTTTACCTTTATTTTACTTATATATTTACTTATAGTGTCTGATAACAAACGTTAACTCAACTTCTAGTTACAAATGCGTATTTTTTGAATTACCTATCAACCATTCCCCCTGAAACATTCCCCCTGAAAGTTCAAAACGCCAGCCGAGGTAACTATAAAGCTCGACCGGCGTTTTAAACTTTCTCCGAATCAAAATATCTCCCTCACTTCAATCCCCGTCTTGAACACAAACACCACTTCGACCATCGACTGCACCTTGACCTTCTCAACCAACCTGCGAAATATTTCCTCATCAAATTTAGTAACTTTAACCCCCTGTTCCCTGTTCATTACCCGTATAAAGGCCTGCTCTAAATCTTTCTCTTTAACTGTTTTTGCGCTGCATTTATCAATTCCGTTCTGCTCTCGGTTTATGCATCGCCACACATACTGCTTATTTTTCCCAGTTCCCCAAGATGCTCTTCTAAACTTTGAACCGCAGTTTTGGCAAAACAGCTTCCCTGAAAAGGCATATTCGCTCGTAAAGGCACTTCTGCCTGTCCGTGAATATCCACGCATATTTGATCGTCTTTCAAACTCAGCCTGTACCGCTGCAAAATCTTCCTTATTGATAATCGGTGGGTGGGAGTCCTCCACGTAGTATTGCTGAACGATCCCGTTATTTTTGACCCGTTTCTTGGTCAAAAAATCGACGGTATGAGTCT
>Ga0209123_1001256_pt1 | contig 25966 bp, 28 predicted proteins | sample BarGraIncu00431A_FD_184500 | JGI IMG/M metagenome (GOLD analysis project Ga0209123, IMG submission 184500) | Arctic peat soil microbial communities from Barrow, Alaska, USA - Barrow Graham LP Incubations 004-31A (SPAdes) (version 2) | ecosystem: Environmental > Terrestrial > Soil > Wetlands >...
TCCAATTTGCGGGCTTAACATACCTTGAAGCGACGATAATGAACAAGACAATCACGGCGAGCTTTACGAAAACGATGAAATTGTTAAAGCGAGCGGCTTCTTTAACGCCTAACGAAAGAAGCAACGTAATCAGTAAAGCGATTGTCACGGCTGGAACATTCAAAATAGCACCAGGAGCTGAACCTACCGCACCGGAAGCCCAGGCTGGAAGGTAAATTCCAAAGCCGTTGAGCAACATTTGGAAATATCCTGACCAGCCTATGGATACGGTACTGGCCGCTAATAAGTATTCAAGCATCAGGTCCCACCCAATAACCCAAGCCATAAATTCTCCGAGAGAAACGTAACTATAAGTATAGGCACTCCCAGCCACGGGGATCGATGACGAAAATTCGGCATAAACCAGGGCTGCAAAAGCACAGGCGATGCCTGAGATGACAAAGGAAAGTACGAGCGCAGGCCCAGCATACTTTGCAGCGGCTACTCCTGTTAAGACAAAAATACCGGTTCCAATAATGGCTCCAATTCCAAGCATCGTAAGATCAAGTGCGCCAAGGGTCTTTTTCAGACTGGCTGCGCCCTGCGTTTCTAAGAGGAGCTGTTCGATAGGCTTTTTCCGAAAGAGTCTGTTCATTGCCACCATCTCCGTTCATTTGAATTTAGTCCATATTCGATGCTACACAGAAGCCATAGTACACGATTCGACATAAATGTGTAAATTCCTGCAAAATTGTTATAATTTTAAATATTCTGAAGTGGATGCATTTTAGTATAAGTATATGTGAAATAAAACACATATAGCAAGAAATCTTATCCTAACAATTGAGGAATAACGGATTTTCAATATAACCCATGAATGAAAGTTAGACCATTTTAGACCATTTTCTATGCAATTATTCATGACTATTAGGAAAATACTTAATTGACCAATCTTGTATCATATTTAATGCGGGGAAAAGGTCATTGCCGATTTCTGTCAATACAAATTCAACTCTAGGCGGAACTTCAGGATAAACTATTTTCCTTATTAAGCCATCCCGTTCGAGCTCTTGTAATTTTTCATTAAGAACTTTTTGACTGACACCGCAGGTTATTCTTTGAAGTTCTAAAAATCTCTTTGGTCCATCATTTAGATGACATAAGATCACGGCTTTCCATTTGCCTCGAATAAATTCCATGCCAAGATCAATATTACAAACATATTGTTTACCGTTATAATCAATCATCTTTAAACCTGCCTTATGAAAATAACACTGTAGCGCATCTGTATTATATAATAGTTTAGTTATAGTATCAAATTTCTATCGATAGAAAAAAATGACAGTTGAATTAATAGGCGCTACAGCATTTCAAACCTTTTGGTTAGTTATCTTACTTAAAGGTGCATACTTGTTCTATAGCTTTTCATGGCGTATACTCGCAAATAGAAACAGTAACAACAATAAGGGGGAAAATATATGAAAGTCATAGCGTTTAATGGAAGTCCCAATAAAGAGGGAAACACTTATCATGCAATAAAAATAGTGGCGAATGAACTTGAAAAAGTTGGCATAGAAACGGAAATCATCCATGTAGGGAACAAGTCAATTCGAGGATGTATTGCTTGTAATCAGTGTGTAAAAAACAAAAATGAAAAATGCGTACTTCCTGGTGATGAGGTCAACGAGTGGATTCAAAAAATGAAAGAAGCAGATGGAATCATTATAGGGTCACCTGTTCATTACTCAGCAATGGGTGCAACAATGAAATCATTTTTAGATCGAGCTTTTTATGTCACAAGTGTTAATGATGGAATGTTAAGACACAAGGTAGGTGCATCTGTCGTTGCAGTAAGGCGCGCTGGTGGAGTTCCAACTTTTAATCAGCTGAACAACTATTTGAATTATTCGGAAATGTTAATGCCAACTTCAAATTACTGGAATGTTATTTACGGCACAAGACCAGGAGAGGCCTTACAAGATGAAGAGGGAGTACAGATTATGAGAGTGTTAGGTACAAATATGGCATGGCTTATGAAATTAGTTGAAAGCGGTAGAGCAAAAGTGTTAGAACCAGAAAGAGAAAATAAACTATTCATGAACTTTATTCGCTAAATAGACTCTACAATAGGGCAAAAGAGTGGGATTCAAAGCAATTGAATCCCACTCTTTATTATAGGCTGTTGTTTATCGGTTCCCATTCCATAACCGCTCATATTTGCTCATGAGGCGGGGAATTTTTTGCACATAATTCAATGTTTCTGGGATATTGGACCAAGCGTTGTTTTGAACATTACCAGGACCGGCATTATAGGCAGCGAGTGCTTCTGGGATAGTACCAAATTGTTTAAGCTGCATCTGTAAGTAATGAGCTCCTCCATCAATATTTTGAGCGGGATCATAGGGATTTACCTTTAAAAATTTCGCGGTAGACGGCATAAGCTGCATCAGACCTGCTGCCCCAACAGGACTTATAGAATCAGGGTCTCCACCGGATTCTTGTTCAATGACAGCGGCTATTAAGGCGGGTTCAAGCGAATACTTCTTAGCAGACGCTTCAATTTCTCTTTGCCAACGTAGTACCCGGTCATTAAGATTGATGGTCTTGGAAGTTTCACCGACGACAACGGTTTGATCTTGGTAGGAGATGGGTCGTTCACCGACAATGATGGTTTGTTCTTGGTTGGTTTGATCTTGGTAGGTTATAATGGAAACGCCCCAAAAATCAACAAAAGTATTCCCTGCAGCGGATATATTAAACCTAAAGTTTTGCCAGGTCGTCTTATTTGCTTGGGCCGGGTCCGAAGGACCCTCTGCTTTTATCCCTACAGCAGTTTTGAAGGCAAAGTTTACTTTTACCTTAAACTGGGCTAACTTTTGCCGCTTGTACACCTTAGTTTGTTCTATATCAGTTTTTTGGCCAGGCACAGTTGGCATTAACCAAGCCGGTGGGTTACGATTACTGAGGAGGTCGATTAAACCTTCCCATGTAGGTCTAGTGACAGGGCAGTAGAATAAGAAATAGATCACAATTATCCAGATGCCAGCAGTCCTAAATTGTCTACGTCGCCGCCTGAGAAACTTTAATAGAACTTTCTTCTTATCAACAAAAACGACGGGCAACATAGTTTCACCTCTTATACATTCGCATGCTATATTATACCATACGTAAGAAAATATTTTTAAGATAAAAATGGAAATTTGAGTATAAGCCTATTCTACGGTTTGTGCTCTTTCATGTTTAATACAAGCTATTTGGGTTCATGTGATTCTAATCGCAATTAGTTTAATAATTTCAAGGACGAGTTAAATTTATTTTACGATAAACGTTGATTAAATATTGATAAACAATAAACTACCGACTATAATAAAGTAAGGAAAATGAGGGGGGTTGATATTGTGAAAGGGAGTTTTTTGGCCAAGTTTGTGGATTTATTGATTTTGGTTCTCATCGTAATTATGATAGTCGTACTTGTTGCTTTGCCGTTTTTAGTCGATAAGTATGTTGAGTTCAGGGGTATGCAGACCTCGGGAATTCTTTGGATTAAGATTTTCTTGTATCTCACAGCAATACCTTTTATCGTTTTGCTCGTGAAAGCAAAAGAACTATGTAATAACATATTAAGAGACATACCTTTTTGCCAAAGCAGCATTGTTGCACTTAATGTTATCAGTCTTGCTGCTTTTATCGAGTTTCTGCTTTATGCAATCGGGACGATTGTTATTTTCAGAAAATCTCTTGTCACTTACCTTGATGGTTGCTGCTTTTATGGTAGGGCTTGTAACCATGATTCTATCCCAACTGGTCAAGGTTGTCCTAAAGATAAAACAGGAAAACGATCTTACGATTTGAGGTGAGGTAATGTCCATAATAGTAAATGTCGATATAATGTTGGCTAAACGTAAGATGAACTCCACAAAGCTGGCTGAAAAAGTAGGGATAACGCTGACTAATTTGTCCATCCTGAAAACCAACAAGGCCAAAGCGATGCGATTTTCAACCTTGGAGGCAATATGTAAAGCGTTGGATTGTCAACCCGGAGATATTTTGGAATACAAAGCTGACCTATAAATTATTAAAGATGGGAGTGATATAAAGATGAAAACGACAAAAAAGTTACTGATTTTTTGGCTTATAATTATGTTTCTCGTAACCTTTACAAGTTCTCTCGTATACCTTGTTGCTCAGCAAACACTACGGCTGGGTGCAAATGAACAGCCGATGGAACTGGCGATGGACACGGCAAGAAAGCTAGAAAGCGGTCTAAGTGCTGTTATGGCAGTTCCAACCAATCAAGTGGACATATCCAAAAGCCTAAGCCCATTTGTAATGGTGTTCGATACAAATAAAAACTTACTCAGTACGTCAGGTATGATGGATAGCAGCAAACCAATCTATCCGAAAGGCGTTTTAGATTCGGTGGCTAAAAATGGCGAAAATAGGGTTACATGGCAACCACAGACCGGACTGCGTTATGCCACTGTTGCGATAAAAACTAATAGCGGGTATGTAGTCGCTGGGCGTTCGTTGACTGAAACTGAAAAGCTAATTGATGAAATAGGTAGATTAGTTCTTATGGCGTGGTTTGTTTGCACCGTGTTCTCGGCAATGGCGCTCATGGTGATTTATATTTTTATAACGAAGATTTTTAAGTCGGAATTATAATGCTCTTGGAAACAGTGTCTTAAGGAACATCCTCTACATTCATTACATTTTAATATTAGTGGACATTGCAAAAAGCAGGCTTCAAATACTTTGAAGCCTGCTTTTTGCGTGTTTGATCCCAGAATAATAGGCGGGATTAGCTATAATACACGTTTCGCTCCGACGTAGGCCGACTGCCAATAGGAGCCCAACGAATAGATGGTGACGCCTTTAGAGCTTGAAGCGTTAATAAACTGTCCATTACCAACATAGATTCCCATGTGATCAACGTTTCCATTTTTGCCTAGAGAAAAGAAGACTAAATCGCCCGCCCGTAGATTACTAAAAGGGACAGAAGATCCCACTCGATATTGATCACGGGCGACTCTTGGAAGATTTATACCATTTTTAGCAAAAACATACTGACTAAAACCAGAACAGTCGAAGCCTGATGGTGTCGTCCCACCAAACACATAGTTAACTCCAATATATTGTTTAGCTGTTGCAATAATCGCACTTGCTTTTGACGTATTAGATGAGACAGGTTGTGCTAACCCCCTGGATGGCTGAGAAGGTTGTGTTCTTGCACGCGGTGTAGCATTAGGCGGAGGCGTACTAGGTGCAACAGCGACAGCTGTTTCGGGTGCTGGTGTACTCTTTATTTCCTCTGGTGAAACCAATTGTGCTATTTGTATTGTTTTAGGGTATAAATTTCCCATTGTGCTCTGGATTGTTTTTGGGTATGAATCACCCATAACTGTTGTTGGTGCTATTGTTATAATTGTCACAAATAGGCATGCGGAAATCACGGGAACTAAGAATAATGTGGCTTTATTATTGAATAAAGATTGTAGTGATTTAATATATATCATCCTTTCTTTTTAGAGGGGAGTAGTGTTTTCATGGGTCACAACTAACAACTAAGATTGTTGTGCGAAGTTGTCTCTTAGTATAACGGATAAACGACGGCCTGTCTTTGGTCGATATATGGTATGTATGGAATATTATCTCATTGTAATAGTCATTGATGGCTAAGACTTTTTTATAATAAAGCAGGTCACTACGTTTAACACATGCACATAGAGAACCTGCTTAATACACATTATCATCTGTTCGTGTCTTTACTTTTATCTTTGACGTTATCGTTAATGCTGTTTTCACGAATAGACGGATTACCACCACGGTCCTTTTGATTAAAAGTATCTTGAAACCACTTGTATAGTTTACTAGATAGTTTGTTCTGATCAATGTATTCCTGTGGAATATCAAAGGGGACAACGGGAGTGGATTTTAGAGCTCTGGATAAGATTTCACGGAAAACAACGGCGGGTTCGGAACCGCCCGAAGTCGTCAGGTAGTGACTTTTGTCAGTTGTTTTATAACCCATCCAGACAGCAGCAGTGAGTTCGGGCGTATAACCGACAAACCAAACATCGTGTTCTCCTTTGCTGATTCCTGCAAAGTCTTCTTGGGTGGGGTCAAGTTCCACTGAACCAGTTTTACCCGCTGTAGGTCGCCCCAAATTGGCATTCTTCCCAGTGCCATTGGTAACAACATCTTGTAACATGAGGGTCATCATATAGGCTACACTTGGCGTGGTCACTTGAACCGAGTCTGGTTGGGCTTGGAATAAGACACTACCGTCTTTTGAGGTAATCTTACGAATGGCATACGCTTTATTCATAACCCCATGATTGGCAAATAAGCCAAAGGATTGTGCCATTTGAAGCGGTGAGACCCCTTTTGTAAGCCCCCCTAAGGCTAAAGGGAGTCTATGATCCCCATTTTCGAGAGGGATACCACTGCGTTTGGCAAAATCAACACCGCTATCTATCCCAATCTCGTTCAGTAACCAAACTGCGGGAATATTCCAAGATTGACGGACAGCTTCTTGCATTGTTATATATCCTCTGTTTTGATTGTCATAATCGGTGGGCTCGTACCCATCAATATTTATCGGATTGTCACTGACCAGGGAATCAGGTTTATAGCCTTTTTCCAATGCTGGACCATAGACTGACAAAGGCTTAAAAGTGGAACCCGGTTGACGCTCAAGTTGGGTTGCATAGTTAAAGCCGCGAAATACGCCTTCGCCACGATATCCGACTAACCCTTTGATGCCTCCTGTGGAGTGGTCTATAACGACGACCCCACTTTGGACAATTTGGTCGGCTTTCCCTGAGGGGAAGAAACGGCTATCTTTATAGACATCCTCAGCTGCTTTTTGAACCGAAGAATCCATCTGAGTATATATTTGCAGGCCTCCGTTTAAAATTTGATCTTCCGTAAAGCCAGTACGAGCAATTGCTTCTTCGACTACATAATTGACATAGGGGGCATATTGGCCGGAAAGGTCGCTTAGCGATCCTTTTTTCAAGACAATGGGCTGAGCGATTGCTTTTTCATAATCGGCTGAGGTAATATAATTCTGCTCTTTCATTAAGTTGAGTACCAGATTTCTTCTATCTAAAGACTTTTGCTTGTTACTAAGCGGGGAATAAAGAGTAGGGGCCTTAATCAGTCCGGCGAGCACTGCAGATTCCTCTAAATTTAGCTTTTCGGCGTTTTTACCGAAATAGAGTTGAGCTGCATTTTGTAGGCCCCAACGCCCTTCACCAAAATAGATTTGATTAAGATAGGCGACTAGAATCTGATCCTTATTAAGAACAGACTCTATCTTAAGGGCATAAGCCGCTTCCTTTACTTTTCGAGCCAAAGTTTTATCCGAAACTAAGAAAAAATTCTTGGCTAATTGCTGGGTAATTGTGCTTCCCCCTTCGGAAAAGTCACGCGATATTAAATCTCGATAGAGAGCACGCGAGATAGAGCGAAGATCGACCCCTTTATGTTCATAGAAACGACTATCTTCAACCGAAATAAGGGCTTGCTTCATAATAAGTGGGATTTGCTGTCCAGAAACGGGGTCAATACGTGAGGATGAAAGTTCTGAAATCCGGTTGTCCTTCTGGTCGTAAAGATAAGAGGGCTGAGCGAGAGGCGTCTGTAATTTGCTGATATCCAAGGAAGATATGTAAAGGGTGAATCCTCCGGCAGTTAGAATGACAAGCATTAGAGAGACAATACCCAATCTTCTCCAAAGCTTAGGTTTTCTCGAAGGCTTAAAGGCCTTCAAAAAGTGGATGAATTTAGATAAACGTACACCCACTGCCGATTTCTGGAGTTGTTGTGCACTCAATTTTTCCAACTAGGATTCCTTCTTTCTATTCAACCGAATAGATCTTTAGTCGTAGACGGAAATTCCTACAATATCAGGGAGGTGGAGATCAGCAAATCAAATGGTGCTAGTTCAACTCTCCGAAAGATTATCTGGATTAAAGATGAGCATTGTTTTTCTCAATTTGACCACTTTGAAGCTTATGTAGCATTTGGTGAATATCAGAAACCTGGAGTTCCAGTCGGTGAAGATGATGCTGCATGTCGTCAATTTCCAGTTCCGCTTTATAGTTTATGGAAAAGTCGACGACGGCTTCATGTTTGTCGCGAATCGCTTGGCGGTTTTGACTCATTATTATGAAAGGCGCTTGAAAGGCCGCGGTGAACGAAAGAATGAGGTTTAAAAGGATAAAGGGTGCAGCATCAAAATGCGCAGCCTTTGTCAAGCTGATGGTATTCCACACCATCCAAAAGGTGAGAAACGTTGTGAAAATTAAAATAAACTTCCAACTTCCTGCAAAAAGTGCGAACTTATCCGCTAGACGGTCTGAAAAGGTAGTCTCTCGGGAATTCTGGGCGTTAAGTTGAGAGAGAATGTGGGTTTTATAATCATCAACGAGTTTATCAATATGCTTTGCATGATCCTCGTTAACAAGGGGCATTGAATCCTGGGCTGGGGGTTGATCTAAGTCATCTTTTGAATTTTGCACTAAGGCACACCCCTTTTTTGTGAATACTCTATATTGGAGTCTATATGTCGTCGTCAATACGATCGATTAATGTACATTATAACCGAGTTAAGTGCTCATTGCCTAGTCGTAAATCATTACCTAATCTTGAGTCGTTTAGATGACATAATTGTATTACTAGCAACGTTATAACATGCATTAAGGATAATGAGGGCAAGCTAAAGGAAACTTCATGATTGTTAAATAAGTTGAACCGTTTTAGTATACAATCTAAGTGTACCCATGAATAGTAAAATGGATTCGACCATGATAATCAGTGAAGGTCAATTACACCATGAACATGAAACGGACAAAGGGGGAGACCTGTCATGAAAGATCTAATTAACAAAGGACTGGCTTTTGGGTTGGGTTTAGCGGTGGTTAGTAAGGAACAAATTGAGAAGCTTGTAGACGAGTTAGTTAAAAAAGGGGAAGTTTCTGGAGCTGAATCCAAGGAACTGATACGCGAGTTGTTTGAAAAAGGGGAAGCAGAGAAGAAGGAAATGAATGCACGTATTCACGAGCAACTGGAAAAGCTTCTTAAGGAATTAAATATTCCAACGAAAGCTGATCTAGAGCGCTTGGAAAAACGTATTCAAGAATTGGAAAATAAGTAAGTGAACATGTAGAACTTTCAACGGATCAATGAGGCCTGAATAGCGTTCAGGTCTCATTAGTGAACCTGTGAATCACGAACCATAAATAAAGGGGACGCTTTTTGATGTTTGGAAAAAGGATACGCCATATCAAACGCTATCGAGATGTTGCTAAAGTTCTAACTCGCCACGGGTTTGGTTTCTTCGTGGAGGAGATAGGACTTTTACATATGCTTTCATTACCCAAACGGCTCTTCACGGATACGGAGAAGATTGATCCTATGACGGTCGGAGAAAGGATACGACAGGTCATTGAGGAGCTAGGCCCTACTTATGTAAAAATCGGGCAGATTGCTAGCACTCGTGCAGATATCATTCCAGAAGAAATTTTGAAGGAGCTGGAGAAACTTCAAGATAACGTTCCTTCATTTTCATTTGAACAAGTGACCAGAATTATTGAAGAGGAACTCGGATCATCCTTGGAGGAGATTTTCTCATGGATTGATGAGGAAGCGATTGCCGCGGCTTCCATTGGTCAAGTCCATCGTGCGCAGTTGCGGACCGGAGAGCTAGTTGCTGTAAAGGTGCAGCGTCCTCAGATTAAGACCATGATTGAAACTGACTTAGAAATTCTTCTAGATTTGGCGACGCTAGCGGAACACCGTATGGAACGGATGGAACGTCTTCAATTGCGAGATGTTGTCGAGGAGTTTGCCAAGTCACTGCGTAATGAGCTGGATTATAGCATTGAGGCTAGAAATGCAGAGAAAATAGCCAAACAGTTTAAGAAGGATCCGTTGATTCACGTACCCGCGATTTATTGGGATTACTCGACTCGAACCGTTCTCACAATGGAATTTGTGGATGGGCTGAAGCTCAATCAGTTTGAGGAACTCGAAAAAAAGGGGTACGACCGAAAAGTCATAGCAGAACAGCTTGTACGAGCTCTCTTTCATCAGGTTTTAATTGAAGGGTTTTTCCATGCTGACCCCCATCCGGGAAATATCTTCTTATTACGTAATGGTGTCATCTCGTTTATTGATTTTGGCATGGTCGGAAGACTCACCTCAGATATGAAGCAAAACTTTGCGTCGTTGGTCATCGCAATGATGGGCAAGAATACGGAGAATATGATCAAAGCAATCCTGCGAATCGGGATCGTTCCAGATGAGGTCAATCTACCGCTTCTGACCATCGAAGTGGATGAATTGAGGGAAAAGTACATGGACGTTCCCATGAGTCGTATCAGTCTAGGAGAGGCGATTAGTGACCTATTCCAAGTGGCTTTTCGCCATCGCATTCGGATTCCCTCAGATTTCACCTTACTTGCCAAATGTTTACTGACGCTGGAAGGAATTGTAGAAAAGCTCGATCCCGAACTCAGCATCATGGATATGGCGGAACCGTTTGGTATTCGTCTCCTTAAGGAACGCTACCGACCAAGCACGATCGCGGGGAGAATATGGCACAATTTCACAGATTATAGTGACCTTCTGGTGGATCTTCCGAAACAAATGAAGGACCTAATGGGAAACTTAGTGAAAGGCCGGATTCGCATAGAAGTCAGCGTACCAGAGCTTGATATCTTTCTGAGAAAACTGGACCGTATCACCAATCAGATCTCCTTTAGTATTGTTTTGCTCTCGTTTAGTATCGTTATGGCGGGGATCGTGATTGCTTCGGCACTGGGTCACCAGCCCATCTTACTTTGGCATATCCCTGCGATTGAAGTAGGGTTTACGATGGCTGCTCTTATGTTACTTTGGCTATTTATTTCTATTTTTAAATCCGGGAAGTTTTAGTTTTGCAACCTTGGGGAAACCTATTCCTGAGGTGAACAAACATGTCGTTTAAATTCATACCCACTCGTGTATTTTACGAACCAGGTGCGCTTGATTATCCCTTAGGAAAGATTTTAGTGGAGCGTTTTCAGGATATGGGCATGCCAGTGAGTACCACGACCTCCCATAATCGGATTACTGGGATTCCAGGTAATACAGCGGCCGATCAGTATCGGGAAGCTAAGCGAACCCTGGTGATCGGAGTACGTCGCAGTAAGATTTTTCAATCATGTAAACCGTCTGCCCACTATCAGTTGCCACTGGTCACGAGTTGCCCAGGCATGTGTGAATATTGTTATTTAGCCACGACATTGGGGAAAAAACCCTATGTACGGATTTATGTCAATCTAGAAGAGATTTTAGGCATCGCTTCAGACCTTATTCAGGAACGACTTCCAGAAATCACTCAGTTTGAAGGTGCCGCAACCTCAGACCCTGTTCCAGTGGAGCGATATACAGGGGCGTTGAAACAAACGATTGAATTTTTTGGACGTCAAGCGAACGGCCGTTTTCGGTTTGTCACAAAGTATACGGACGTAGAAAGGCTACTTGATGCTAAGCATGAAGGACATACTCGGTTTCGCTTTAGTTTAAATTGTACTGAGGTCGTGAAGGCGTATGAACATGGAACACCATCTACAGAAGAACGAATTGTTGCTGCAGGTAAAGTGTTAAGCGCTGAGTATCCCTTAGGCTTTATCTTCGCACCCATTTTCCGGTTTGAAGGATGGAAAGAAGCGTACAGCAGGCTCTTGGAGCGCTCAGCGGAAGAATTGGCAAAAAGCGCTCCTTTGGGTTGGTCTTCAGAGCAATTAACGCTAGAGTTTATCTCTCATCGCTTCACTTCGAAAGCAAAAGCAACTATTTTAGGGGTATTTCCGAACTCCACCTTACCCATGGTAGAGGCTGATCGAAAGTTTAAATACGGACAGTTCGGCTATGGAAAATATATTTACCAGCCGGATGAAATAAAGGAAATGAAAGAATTCTTCCAAGAGCAAGTCAAGTGTTATTTCCCCTTAGCTAAGGTGGAGTATTTTATTTAAACGTATAATGGAGCAGTGTTTGATGCGAGTTGGAGAGTTTGCAGAATGAAAAAGAGAAGTTGTTGGCCGGTGTGGCTAACAACTTCTCTTTTTCAAGGAATTATCCGAGAATGGGGACATTAGGTTCATTATACCAAACGGAGATGACGGTAGCAGTACCTGTGCTCTGTGTAATATTGACCACCTTAACCCAGCTGTTGTCCTCTAACCATTGATTAATTTCTCTATCTAAAATTCTAGAATCTGGGGAACTGAAAATCTTGACTTTCATCGTTGCTCGTCCTTTCTGTTGCAATAACCTCTAATACTAATCATTACGTGCGTGGTATGAAATGTCAAGATATCTTGTAGCGCTTAGTAGAGAAAACTTAATCTAGAGTATTTATGAATGACTAAACTAAATCTTAATAAAAAACTCACAAATAAATCATGTATTTAGCGCAAGAAATCTGTATACTAATTATAGATCATGATAATAGATTAAATGGGTCATGTGAGAGAGGATGTTTGATGTTGGGTTTTCTAATAGTATTGCTCTGTATTGGTGCTTATTTTCATTATAAGCAAAATGGAACTGGTTGTTGTCATCCTCATATTCCGAAAAATTCTCACCGAGATGCGCTCGACATAGTTCGAGCACGCTATGCCCGGGGCGAAATTAACAGTGAAGAATTCAACGAACGCAAAAAGACCTTAGAATAAGGGGGAATAAAAATGTATAGAGGTGGACCTGCAATGCGTGGAGTTGGCCATGGCTTTATGGTAAACGGACAAAACGGGTGGATGGGAATGCTCCCGATAGTCTGTCACTTGATCTTCTTGATTTTAATCATTGTACTCGCAGTCATTCTTTTGCGCCGCCATGGTTCAAAGGTTCGTCTGATGCAAAAACTGAATGATCCTGCTTTATTGATCCTGCGTGAGCGATATGCCCATGGAGAAATTGATACGGATGAGTTTAATGCAAGAAAACAAGATCTTTCACCGGATGCTCCAACCGTCAAATCTTAAAATTATCACCTTTACCTACAAGATAGTGTCTCTAGAGATGTGATCGGACGTATTGTTTGATCACATCTCTTTATTAATACTTAAATTAGAGTCATAGCTTAATCACAAACTGAGCGGCGTAGAATTTATCCTTTGGATTACTGTTGGGAGCAATTTCAACCGTTATATAATCTAGAGCGTGGGATTTGACTAAAGGAATAGAAACTGAGAAATTTCCTAGGTTATCCACACTGATATTCTGAGCAGAGACCTTGCCGGAGGGAGTGGATATATAATAGCCCTTACCCTTTGGCTTAGCATAGAAATGTAGGTTATCCCAGGAGGGATCAGAATAGGAATGGGTTTGCATGAGCTGTTCTCGCGTTATTGGCTGGGGAAGTGGCTCCCAAACACCATAAATTCCTGTGATTTGATAGCCTTTACCGATACGTCCTTTTAAGGTTATGGTTGAACCAGGTGTCGCCGTCGGCGAAAGTGGAGTTATGTCAGAATAATGGTTGGTAAATTCTTGAGCCATTGCCACTCCATATTTTCCGACGACAAGGGCTACCCCAACCCCAGTATGATGAGGATCTAAAATGTTTTTTCTATGTCCGTCATTGGGAGGAAGTTCATTCACCATGGCCGATTGATGTTCAGCCACCATCTTTTTGAGTTGTTCTTTGGAAACCCCATCAAAGCCACCTTCGAGCCAAAGTGTCACACTTTCGTTCTCATCAACCGCATCAAGTCCACCGGCCAAGGTATAGCGCCGTTGTGGCTTTTCACCATCCAAACCCCAGTGGCTTATAAAACCGCTATTGGCTTCGAGGGAAACATGTTGGCGCGCTGAGTTGGCGGCTGTTTCATCCCAAGTAACTAAGGGAAGCCCCGCTTTGCGGCGGTCTTCATTGATAAGGTCGACAACGGCTCGTTCCACCTGAGTAATATCCGATGAAGAGGCTTTGGAAAATGGGGAAATCGGCAGGGGAAGGCCAATAATTCCTTGCTGGTCCTCTGCTGCATTTGGACCACTCTGAGGCTGAGACTGGAGTCGAGAGGGAACTTTGTTGTCCGGTAAGGGCCATATTTTATTGCAACCCAAGGTTAAGATGATTAAATTGAACGTTATTAGCCAGAGTAAATGTTTGTGTTTAAGCACTATGATCCCCCTCTACGGAACACCAATTATTACTAGATTAAACTACTTCTTAAAAAATTACTATATGCTTCGCCCAATTCCAAGGATAAAAAGTTCTATAGTGTAATTAGTATTCTCAGAAATAATATTTTTATTGAAGACTACGTGTTTGTCGTTTATTATTATAGGTAGGGTCAGCTGCAGTTGTAACGTCATGTGATTAGAAGCTGGCAGAGGTATAACAGATTAACATGTGAACCGGAGGGTAATTATGGAACATTGTTCATCTCTAGGGAAAACAGCTTTGCTGATTGCCATGGCAGAAGCAAATGAAACTGGAGACTATGTATCCGGCGCCCGTAAAAAAGGTTTTGAGGTCGTGGCGGGTAAGGTTGGCTCAATGGATGTTCAAAAAATTATTGCGGCTGTTGAAACGGCAGCGAAACGTGAGGGACTCATAGACGATGGCTATCGCTCTCACCATGCCCTATATCACGCCATTCTGGATGCGCTACAAGGGTTAGGTCGGGGACCGCTTCAGCTAGGCAATGTTTTACGTACGGTGGGACTTCGCTTTGCTGTTGTTAAAGGGCCACGTACGCTTGAGGATTTAGGTGACCTCTGGATTGCCGTTAGTATGTATGGGATGATTGGAGCGCCTATTAAAGGTCACGAACATGAGGTTTGTGGATTAGGCATTAATCATTTGTAGAGGTTAATTATTATATAGAAGCCTATTTAAAGAAAGCCGCAATAAAATAGAGTATGCTCAGAGTTGTTAGACGTTAGAGGGCTAAGCCGTGGACGAAAGTTTATGGCTTAATCCTCTTTTTAATTGCCCTAAGAGGAGGATAAATCATGAGCGCAGTAGCAAAAAAACAGAACGTCTCATTAGATGGTGATACACTGACATTAGAGCAAGTGGTTGCTGTGGCACGGCATGGTGCTAAAGCAACCTTGCATCCAGCGGCCAAGAAAAAAGTTCTAAGATCTAGACAATATGTGGATCATTTAATTGAGGAGAATCAAACGGTCTATGGCATAACGACAGGTTTTGGGATGTTTAGCGATGTCTTAATTTCGAAAGAAGATGCAAAAAAACTGCAACGTAATCTTATAATGAGTCACGCAACGGGTGTGGGTGAGCCACTTCCGGAAGAAGTGGTGAGAGCTATTTTACTGTTAAGGGCAAACGCCTTAGCAAAAGGATTTTCTGGCATACGACTCTCTACCTTGGAAACTTTACTTGAAGTACTTAATTCGGGTGTTGTGCCAGTCGTACCGGAAAAAGGCTCACTGGGAGCAAGCGGGGATTTGGCCCCCTTGTCACATATGGTGTTGGTTTTACTCGGCGAAGGAGAGGCGTTTTATAGAGGTCGACGGATGAGTGGGCAAAAGGCCTTATTCCAGGCTGGGATAGAGCCTGTAGTTCTTGAAGGAAAAGAGGGCTTGGCTTTAATTAACGGAACCCAGGTCATGACAGCAATAGCAGCCTTGGCGGTATGGGATGCCGAAAATTTATGGGAGTCCGCAAATATTACCGCAGCATTATCCTTTGAAGCTCTCGAAGGTATTCTTGATGCGTTTGATCCGAAAATCCATATTGTTCGTCCTCACAAGGGGCAGATTGAAGTGGCAAATCAAATGCGCCTGCTGACGGAGGGCAGCTCGTTTGTAGCGCCTAAACACCATCCAAAAGTCCAAGATGCATACGCACTACGATGTGTTGCCCAAGTACATGGCCCCTCAGGAGAGGCCGTGGCCTATGTGAAAAAAGTTGTGGAAATTGAGATGAATTCGGTGACCGATAATCCTATAATTTTTCCTGAACAAGGAGAAGTGCTCTCGGGTGGGAATTTCCATGGACAACCCATTGCGTTAGCGATGGACTTTCTAGGCATTGCGGTAGCGGAACTTGCCAATATCGCCGAACGTCGATTGGAGCGATTGGTTAATCCAAACTTAAGTGGTCTACCAGGGTTCTTAACACTAAATGGGGGGCTGAATTCAGGGTTTATGATTGTGCAGTATTCTGCTGCTTCGCTCGTTTCAGAAAATAAAATATTAGCCCATCCGGCCAGTGTGGATTCTATTCCTTCCTCCGGGAACCAAGAAGACCATGTGAGCATGGGGACGATTGCAGCCCGTAAGGCTCGTAGCATCATAGAAAATACAGCGCATGTTTTGGCGATGGAACTTTTGGCGGCATGTCAGGGCGTTGATTTAAGGGCAAGGAGCGGGGAAATGCAGCTCGGAAAGGGAAGCGAAGGTGCTTACCGCCTTGTCCGATCAAAGGTGAGTACTTTGGGAGCGGATCGCGTTATGTATCCCGATATACTCGTTGCTAAAGAGTTAGTTTCTTCAGGCAAGCTAGTGAAGACGGTTCGTCGTAAATTCAAGGGGTCGACCTAATTACGGGAGGAGTTCTGGAAGAAAAGCAGAATGTATGCAATAGTGTCTTTCTACTTTAGAACGCATTTTCTAAGGATAAAGGCCTGAATTATGAGGAGGTTAGACCATGATCGTTGCACACGAGAGAGATGTCAAAAGGCTAAAACTAGAAGGGGACTCGCTGAAAAATGTCCACAAGAAAGTTCTTATTTCTCCCATAGAAGGTTGGGAAGGACATGTTATGCGGGTTTTCGAATTAGACGTCGAGGGTTATACGCCCATGCACAGTCATCCTTGGCCGCATATTAATTATATCTTAAAGGGGAAAGGGACTCTGCATTTAGATGGAGTCGATCATGAGGTTGAAGCTGGCTCTTATGCGTATGTGCCGGGCAACAAAATTCATCAGTTTTTAAACCGTGGCAATGAACTGTTTTCACTTATTTGTATTGTTCCCGAAGAAGGCGACAAGTGAGGTAAGTATATGTCGGGTTAAATATGCGTAAAGATTCATGTTGTGAACATGAATCTTTTTTTGCACTGTCAGAAAGTATAACTTTATATTATATACTTTCTGCAGCATAAGTGCAACTAAGGCAACCGCCGGCGCCTGAAGGCTTGGCGCTAGCCAAGTTTTCTTTATCTCGTTGGCTTTGTTGTTATAAATGTATAGACTATTATTTCAATAATTGACTTATAGCATAGGGGGGTATACTATATTTATTAGAGGTGATAACATGAATTCAGAAGAAAAAATGGTCCATTCGTGTTTAGTTTGTGAGAGTGAAGGGGAAAATAAAAAAGAACGAATGAGTCCGCATGATGATAAAACAATTAAAGAACTTGTTACCCGAATGAACCGTATAGAGGGACAAATCCGTGGGATTAAAGGGATGATTGAACGCCACGTTTATTGTGATGATGTTCTAAATCAGATTTCCTCTGCTCAATCCGCTTTAGATGGGGCTTCCCGATTACTCTTAGAGAAACATATGAAATCGTGCGTGAAAGAACAACTTCAAGCAGGAGATGAACAGGTGATCGATGAGGTCCTTAAGACAATCTTTCGAATGATTCGATAAGCATAATTTTGGTTTGGTAAGTTTGGGGGATGGACCATGACAAAAAAAGAGACCCGTGAAAATAAAGACATTCAAGTCTATGGAATGACCTGCGAGCATTGTGTTAACCATGTTACGAAGATTTTAGAAAAAATTCCGAGTGTGGAGCATGTCCAGGTGTCGTTAGAAGATTCTAAGGCTACGTTTGATTGGGATCCGACACAGGGCAGTATGGCTGATATTCGCCATGAAATTGAAGAGGCCGGGTATTCGATGGAAAGGGTTGCAGAAGAACATGAAGAACCAGTAGAACAACTACAAGAAGAACTAGAAATAAGAAAAGAAAAAGCGCCAGAATCAGAAAATCCACAAGAGCAAGCGAAATCGGAACAAAAACACCAGTTTAAAATTAGTGGCATGACTTGTGCTAATTGTGCTTTGACGATTGAAAAGGGTCTGAAAGCTATGCCAGGGGTGAAAACAGTTGCCGTCAACTTTGCTTCAGAAAAACTAACAGTGGCAATTGATCAGAACGTAGTTAAGGAGCAGGATCTCCTAGCTAAGATCAAAGATCTTGGGTATGGTGCTCAAAGCGAAGACAGCGGCAAGCAGCAGTTTAAAGTGAATGGTATGACGTGCACTAATTGTGCTCTGGCCATTGAGAAAAAACTCAAAGGTACAGTGGGAGTACAAAACGCTACTGTTAACTTCGCGAGTGAAACGGTGACAGTGGAGTTTGATCCAAATCTGATTAATATGAAAAAGATCTTCGAGCAAGTGAACGATGCTGGGTATACTCCGCTAAAAAATAAGGATGAAAACCTAGACGATCGTACTGCGATCAAACAGCGTAATTGGCTTATCTTTAGTGCGGTTCTTTCTTTTCCAATTATGCCACTCATGTATCTTCCTATGGCGAGGACTTTAATGTATATGATTCTTGCCTTGGCGACCATTGTCCAGTTCACGGCCGGTTGGACATTTTACCGTGGAGCTTATCATGCCTTGAAGAACCGTTCAGCCAATATGGATGTCTTGGTTGCCCTAGGGATTACAGCCGCTTATGGGTATAGTTTTATGACGACGTTGCATATGTTCTACCCGACTATTTTCTTCAAAGGTCCCAATTTCTTTGATACGTCAGCTTTATTGATTACCTTTGTACGTTTTGGAAAATATCTAGAGGCCAAAGCGAAAGGTCGAGCTGGTCAAGCGTTAAAGAAATTGTTAGAGTTACAGGCTGATAAAGCTCGCTTGCTTGTTCACGGCGAAGAGAAGGAAGTCGCTGCGTCAGACCTAATAATCGGTGATATTGTCATCGTTAAATCCGGAGAAAGAATACCGGTCGATGGCGAGATTGTTGAAGGACAAGCCAGCATAGACGAGGCCATGCTCACGGGAGAATCCATTCCTGTGGACAAGGGAGTGGGAGAGTCTGTGATAGGAGCGACAATCAATCGTTCTGGAAGCATTAAAGTAAGAACGACCAAAACAGGTAAAGATACGGTACTTTCCGGGATAATTAAAATGGTGGAAGATGCCCAAGGGGTAAAGCCCCCGATTCAACGACTGGCAGATACTATTTCCAATTACTTTGTTCCAACGGTGATCGCGATCTCAATTATGACCTTTTTGGTTTGGTATTTTGCCTTGCAGAGCACATTTGTTTTTGCCTTTACCGCTGCTATTGCTGTCCTAGTGATCGCGTGTCCCTGTGCTTTGGGGCTTGCTACCCCGACGGCGGTTATGGTGGGCAGCGGAGTAGGACTCAACCGAGGTATCTTATTTAAATCCGCGGCTGTACTCGAAGGGATTGCTCACTTACAAGTCATTGGGTTTGATAAAACGGGGACGTTGACCAAAGGAACTCCCGCAGTCACGGATATAATACCCTATGCCTCTTATTCTAAACAAGATGTTCTCAAAATTGCAGGCGCAGGCGAAAATCCCTCCCTTCATCCATTGGCGCAGGCGGTTGTTGCGGAGGCTAAAAAAGAACATTTTGCTATTCCAGACGTGACGGAGTATCGTGAAGAGGGCGGCTATGGCGTTACCTGCTCCTATGAGGGACAAAAGTTACTCATTGGAAACATCAAGCTGATGAACTTGAACAGCGTGGATGTTAAGGCGGCTGAACAGGATTTTCAGCGTCTGGCTGAAACAGGTAAAACGACCAGCTTTATTGCCTTAGGTGGACGAGTCATTGGGCTGATCGCCCTTGCAGATGTGGTTAAAGACAGCACGAAAGAAGCGATTGACCGACTGCATCAGTTAGGCATAAAGACCTTTATGATTACGGGTGACAATAAAAAGGTTGCCCATATGGTCGGAGCACAGGTAGGCATTGATGAAGTTATTGCTGAAATATTACCGCAAGATAAAATTAATATCATTAAAAAGTATCAAGACCAAGGGTTCAAGGTAGCAATGGTGGGAGATGGCATTAATGATGCTCCTGCCTTAGCCCAATCGGATATCGGTATTGCCATCGGTTCAGGAACCGACGTGGCTAAAGAAACAGGGGATGTGGTGTTAGTCCGCAACGATCTGCTTGATGTAGAGCGGGCGATCCGTTTAGGAAGAAAGACCCTGAGTAAAATTAAGCAAAACCTATTCTGGGCCCTGATTTACAACACGATCGGTATTCCGATCGCCGCTGGTGTTCTGTATCCTTTAACGGGAGAACTTTTGCCACCCGAGTGGGCAGGCCTTGCTATGGCCTTCTCTTCAGTGTCAGTGGTTACCAGTTCCCTGATGTTGAAAAGGTATGACAGAAAATTAGTGGATTAAATTTAGGAGGTGAAAGTAATGAACCAAATTATTCTTAAAGTTGAAGGTATGACATGTAACCATTGCAAAATGCGAGCTGAAAAAGCGCTTCAAGGGGTTTCTGGTGTTGAAAGCGTTAAAGTCGATCTGGCTACCAAAGAAGCCGTTGTAACCGGCGATGCCGACCGTTCAAATCTCGTTAAAGCGATTGAAGAAGCGGGATATTCTGTTGTATAAATAAGTCTTGTGTTCTCTTCGAGAATTCATTATTTATAGAGAGAATGAATACATTATCTTTGGATAAACTATCCTTGAGGTGATGATCGTGCCCAGAAATGATGGCAATAAAGATAGGAACGAAGATCTAAAGAAGATAGAATTAACCATTCATAACATCCACAAAAATGAAGAGTTCTTAGCTGAAAATGCAGGTGAACTAACGGCACACCAAATCAAGGATGTTAAAGCACATCTTTCCTCGAAGAAAAAGCATCTTGAAGAAACAGAAGGAACCATTAAATAGGAGCGTAAGCTCCTATTCTTTTTTTGATTACAGAGTTTAAAATGATATAATCTGTAGATAATTGTATTCAAGAAGGAGAGCCTATGTATGATCGGTTGGAGGATTATTAAGACAGGAATTGCAGTTGCCCTATGTATATGGATTGCCCAATTGCTTAAATTTGAGTACCCATTTTATAGTGCTATCGCAGCAGTTATAGCCATGCAAGCAACGATTGAGGGATCTTTAAAAACCGGATTACACCGGATGAAGGGGACAATCGTTGGAGCCGTAACTGGCTACGCCTTTGCCCTTGTTATGGTGAAAAGCCCTTGGTGGACTGGGTTGGGTCTTGTTCTAACAATGACGATACTGAAATTAATGAAGTGGCAAGAAGCCATGAGTATTGCCAGTGTCGTGTTTATCGCTATTTCAGTGAATTTAACGGGACAACCACTTGATTACGCACTGAATAGAATCATTGATACAGCCTTAGGAATTATCATCGCATATTTTGTTAATCGCTGGGTGTTCCCACCTCGTTATCACAAGGAAACAGAAAAGAGCTTTCAAGATGCTCGACATCACGTTATACGTTTATATCAGAAGGCGTTTAGAGCACTTCTCGACGAACAGATTAAGGTAGATGTAGAAGAGGTCAACAAACTAATCGAAGATCTGGAAGAGGCTCAAGCGTTTGTGGCTTTAGTACAGAAAGATCCTGCCTCAAAGAAAAGCGGAGAAATCCGATTTTACAAACGTTATGTTGATCCTCTAAACCGTTTGGATCAAATGAGGACAACGGTTGAACAAATGATTCATCTCAGACAATTTTGGCAGTTCCCGATTTCCTCGAAACTTCATACAGATTTGGTTCAACTGTTTAACCGAAGCTATTCCTTCCTTTCTTTAATTACCAATCCGACGGAGTATTTAGCAATTGGTGCCTATGAGGAGACTTGTGGAATTCTTGAGAAAGTACAAATTAGGGTGATTAAAGATCGCGACAAAACATATGTAGGAGCAAACAAACAATATATTTTGGAACTATTGGATTGGATCGAAAAGTTGCTCGAAGCCACATCCGGTTGTTTAAAATTATCGACATGATGAGTGATGTAACTAGCCTTTAACGATAGTGAGAGGGATATCTTTCGATATCCCTCTCAGATGGATTAATTCAAAATTAGATTTTGCTTCCACCTTTGAGATGTTCTTCAGCAAATTGAATCATGCGTTTGGTCATTTGGCCACCGACTGAACCGTTTTCACGACTTGTTCGGTCACCGCCTAGTTGAAGACCCATTTCATTGGCTACTTCATATTTGAATTGATCCAATTGTTGCGAAGCTCCTTGAGCTGCGGGTGTGTTTGTGTTTCTGTCTGCCATTGTTAATTACCCTCTTTCAAATGTTTTATTTGCGTACTGGAACGTTCTTATTATGTGTTAGACAACCAAAACTAATCAGGTAATAATTACTACCAAACAGAGAAAACTTCCAGTTCTAGGTTTAATAGAAATCGGTCAAAGCTATGATTGTTATTGAGTTAATTGAGCTAAGTGAGGTTGATTTTGCCGAACGTAAGGTTTAAAATTAGAGAATGGTTAAATAATATTTTAAGAGGTTTAGGAGGCCGCAACATGAGCCTAAATATGAAGGAACCAGTTAATACTTGGAGCCATTTTGTTTCGTTTGTGGCAGCGATTGTGGGACTCGTGTTTCTAATTATCCTGAGCAAAGACAATATTTCTAAACTCATTACAATGACGATTTATGGGGTGAGTGTGATATCACTTTATGGGGCTAGCTCAATTTATCACTGGGTTAAGACCACGCCTCAGAAAGAACTACTCCTTAAAAGAATAGATCACATTGCTATTTATTTTTTAATTGCAGGCACCTATACTCCGGTTCTTTATTATGGACTTGAAGGCGCATGGCGCTGGGCGATGCTCATGTCGGTCTGGTCTTTAGCCGTCATAGGAATGGCTTTGAAAATCTGGTTTATCCATGCACCCAGATATGTTTCATCGGCATTTTATGTCTCGCTTGGATGGCTTGCATTGGTGCCTTTCATGCAACTGATGAAGCATTTACCGTTGGGAGCGATAATTCTCATGGCCGTAGGTGGCGTGATATATACCATGGGAGCTGTCATTTATGCTACCAAAATATTTGATTTCTTCCCAAAACGCTTTGGCTTTCATGAAATATTTCATTTATTTATCGCTACTGGAAGCATTGTGCATTTCATGATGATCATTATCTACATTGTCCCAATGAAAAGCTAGTCATGAGTAAAAAAATTAGCATCACAAGCTTATATATGCTTGTGATGCTTTCGAATTTTATCTTTAATTATCTTGTTCAGTGCAAAAAGCAGCTGCCTCTTCTGCACTGTAATCACCGTATAGGAGTTTCATTAACCCGGGATAATATGTGTCAAAACCAAGTACACCGTTCCAAACAATATTTAGTACCTGATCTTTAGAAGGGTCGGCATCTGCTAGATCAAGGTACGTTCGATACCTAATTTCACCGTTATCCATATCCATTTCAAAATTACCATTAGCGAGCTCATAGTTAACACGACTCATGAAATCACAGACTTCAAGTCGTTTGGAGAGAGGAATCTTTTGCTTAATATGCGTGTTACAAAGCAACGATTCTTGCTCTTCATCAACAAGAAGGAAAGCATGGAAATCAGTATTAATGCCTAGGATTTCCAATTTAATAATTTCATTTTTATTGTCAAAATCGAATTCCCAGCCGTTTTGGGTTAGTATCTCATATAGCACCCGAAACAAGGACATGTTTACCATCCTCCTATATCTGAGCTTCTTGCATACAATTCAACGTGGAGGGGGTTAATTCCTTCCCATAAGGGAGCTTTTTTAAAAGTAATTTCCAGTTTAAGGAATATTGATACGGTATTTTAATTGCGAGTTTTATCGTGGGTCTACGAATGACATAGTGAGACCATCAACAGGAACAGTGGTTAACAAAACAACCTGGCGTGAGTGGGAAACAAAAAAAGGATAACTAATAACTTGAGGATGGACACTTAGGCATGGTATAATTAACATTCATAGGTATTTAAATCGACACATTTGTATTAATTTAAGAACAAAATGTATAACGATAGTTTAAGGGAGTTAAAGACATTGAACCAAACGGATCTAAAATTAGAAATTAATTCTAGAAAAACATTTGCAATTATTTCCCATCCAGATGCAGGAAAAACAACATTAACAGAAAAACTACTGCTTTTTGGAGGGGCAATTCGAGAAGCGGGTTCGGTTAAAGCCAGAAAAACTGAACGCTATGCTACCTCCGACTGGATGGACCTTGAGAGGCAGCGGGGTATTTCTATTACTTCTAGTGCCCTCCAATTTAAGTATCAGGGATATGTCATTAACATTCTGGATACACCAGGTCATCAAGATTTCAGTGAGGACACGTATCGTACCCTGACAGCAGCCGATAGTGCTGTAATGCTGATAGATGCCGCTAAAGGGGTTGAAACCCAGACAAAAAAACTATTCGAAGTCTGCCGAAAAAGAGGAATTCCAATTTTTACTTTCATTAATAAGTTTGACCGTAATGCGAAGGATCCACTTGATTTAATGGATGAAGTGGAAAAGGTTCTTGGGGTTGAATCGTATGCCATGAATTGGCCGATTGGTATGGGCCCAGATTTTAAAGGGATTTATGATCGCCAGACAAAACAGGTTGAGCGTTTTATTGAGGGAAGTAGTAAATCCAGTGCTAAGCCACCTGTATCAGGAGCACTCAGTGACCCCAACGTACGTGATGGTATTGGAGAGCTCCTGCTTAACCAGTTAGATGAGGAAATTGAGCTTTTAGATATGGCCGGAAATAGCTTCTCACGGGAACGAGTGGACCGAGGAGAAGTGACGCCGGTATTTTTTGGGAGTGCACTCAATAACTTCGGCGTTCCTAACTTTTTACGCAGCTTTCTAGATTTAGCACCTGCCCCACAGCCTCGAAGTACGAATTTGGGCGAGCTAGACCCGGAAACCCCTAGTTTTTCAGGTTATATTTTTAAAATTCAAGCGAATATGAATGCCCAGCACCGGGATCGTATCGCGTTTATCCGAATTTGTTCAGGCCGCTATGAACGGGGTATGAATGTGATTCATACGCGTTCCCATAGACGACTTCGGCTTGCTCAGCCTCAACAGCTGTTTGCTCAAGAACGAACAATTATTGATGAGGCGTTTGCAGGTGATATTATTGGGGTTCATGATAGTGGGCTCCTAAGAATAGGGGATGTTCTCACTGAAAAAGATGGACTTGAGTTTGAAGCAATGCCATTTTTTAATCCAGAAAACTTTGCCCGAATCAATATTGCAAATGCTTTGAAACGCAAACAATTCATTAAAGGAATTCAGGAACTGCAAGAAGAGGGCGCAATCCACGTTTTTCGGGATCTCAATGTGGGTGTGGAGGCACCTATTATTGGTGTTGTCGGACAATTGCAGTTTGAAGTGTTGGAATACCGCTTGCGTGAAGAGTATGGGGTTCAGGTAGATATACAACACCTTCCCTTTGAAATCGTACGGTGGGTTGAAAAAGATCCTAAAACGATTAAGCTACTGACGGAATCAAGTATGAGTACGGTCGTGATGGATAAAGATGAGAACTATGCTGTTCTATTATTGGATGAATGGAAGGCGAAATGGTTAAGCGATCGTTACGATATTGAATTTTATTTGCAGCCCCAGGTTAAGACAACCAACTAATAAGTGTCCACTACTCAGAATTGTTATCTTAAAGGAGCCCTTAATAGCCCAAAAGAGCCCAGGATTAAATCCTGGGCTCTTTTGGGCTATTAAGTTTTAGTGTTCCGGCGCAAAATGACAATGGTAGAGGGGGGCAAAGTGGATTAGGTTGTGTTTAAAATGAAATGCACTGGGCGCAATTAAGGCGATCGGGGCATTGAGAACATGTTGGAGGATACAAAACGGATCCACTCGTTGGAGCATTATCATTGAGTGTCATAGATTTCATGTCGAGACCTCCTCATATACAGTTTGTTATTCTTAATACTATTATACTACAGATTGCGTAAAGCGCAA
>Ga0209123_1001257_pt1 | contig 25939 bp, 16 predicted proteins | sample BarGraIncu00431A_FD_184500 | JGI IMG/M metagenome (GOLD analysis project Ga0209123, IMG submission 184500) | Arctic peat soil microbial communities from Barrow, Alaska, USA - Barrow Graham LP Incubations 004-31A (SPAdes) (version 2) | ecosystem: Environmental > Terrestrial > Soil > Wetlands >...
TCGAATAGACCTATTTTACCAGTGGGTTTATACTTTTTTGACATTACTTGATGGTTATCGGGTTTTTCAATAGCCAAATATAACTTATTTAATTGATATACTGATATTTAAAATATAGAACCTCCCTAAATATAAACATTGTTTGAGTATTTAGCATTTCGTAAGACCTTAAGATAATAAAGCTATATTATACAAAACTTTATGAGAATAATCCCGGTTAATCAGTAAATAAATTGATTTTCTTGAGAAAAAACTCATAGTATCATGTACTTTTAAGTTTTAATGACTATTATTTATCCACTGTTCTACAATGTAACTTCCATAACTGGTGATGCAAAAGGAAATAATCTGGATTATCAGTCCAATTATAAATACAATGGATGTTACTGGATTAACATTTTGAAACACTTTCATTAATACTCCTACAATGTAGGTGAAGAAAATAAGCATCGACATGTAAAGTGCCCAACTGGCAAACTGTAAGTAGTCATTTTAACGGGCCCTAGTCCGTAAAAGACAAATTGCGTGGTTCATAGCGTACCAGCTAATGCTGACGATAACCCGGTTTTATAAATTATATTTCCAGATAATCCATTTTGCGGAAAAAACGCTTTTAATGTTCCGTTTCGGAAGCTGAGCCATCAGGAATATGCGGACTATAACAAACAAAAAGGTTAAAATATTGGTTTTTAATGGTTAAACTTGAATAAAAAAAATAATTTTATTTTTTAGCTATCAATCGGAAAGATGTGTTTTCAGATTAATTTACTTTTGAGCATCTTTTATCTCTTCCGGTTTTGAAACTGAGGGAACATACTCTTCTGGCGGTCGGTCAAAGTCAAGTTTTATGACCAAAACACTGTTGCACAATTCATTAGTCGGTAAGTTGATAAGACGAAGATAAGATTGTTTTACCAAATGATCCTGCGGTGCAAATTCAAGTTCGAAAGCTACTTTCTGCCCGGTATTGAGCAATACCGCACTCTGCGGCGCCACGGTAAACGGCCTCAGCTTAACCACATTGCCTTCAGGGTCTTTGTTCAAATGTATATATAACGTCTTTCCCATTTTGGTAAGCATCACATTTTTATTCGAAGTAAGTGTCGATGCAGGCTCTACCTGTTCGAGGGACTCACGCACCGACTTGTACCACTTTCCTACATTTTTTAATATTTGTCGGCTTTGCTCCGGAATCACTCCAAGTGGATCGGGCCCGACATTGAGAAGATAATTGGCATCGCGTGCCAGATATTTGTCGATGCTGCGGATCAAATGACGGTCGTTGTAATAGTCTTCATTTTTCCGGTAGCCCCAGCTTTCCATCCCAACTGCCTGACACGCTTCGGTCGGACGTTCGAAGGAAATGTTTTCATCATTTTGGTAATCACGTTCAGGAGTTCCAAAATCGCCATCGTCGCAGCCGCGGTTGTTGATGACGGCGTTGGGTTGGAGCCGGCGGATCAGCGTGTTGATGGACGGGTCGTGGTGCTTGATGACGTTAGCGTCCCACCAGAAACCATGAATCGTACCATAATTGGTACATAACTCCTTGACCTGTGCTTTAACGAACGCTATGTAACGGGCAAGGTCGGGTTGGTCGCCAGGCTCCGGTGCCTGCAACTCATAAGAACGTCCGGCATTCGGGTAATTCGGCTGGTGCATGTCTGCCAGTGAATAGTATAAGCAGAGCGGAAACTTTCGTCTGTGACAAGCTTCTGCGAGCATTGCCAGGGTATCCTTCGCATAGGGAGTGCATGTGACTTTAAAGTTGGTCTGTTTCGTGTCCCACATGCAGAACCCGTCCACATGTTTCGTCGTAAATGTGATGTACTTCATCCCAGCTTGCTCAGCTAGGTCGAGCCATGTGTCGGGATTGAATTTCACCGGGTTGAACTCCCGCATCAACGGAGTATACTCGGCCCGACTGAGACTCCTGCGGTACATATGCTGCTCGTGCCATCCAGCAACCGAGTAGACTCCCCAATGAATGAACAATCCAAATCGTTTTTCGAAAAACCAGTCGCGGCCATCGCCAAAGCGTTTGGTTTTTACCATAATACTATTTTCATACTTCTCTTTTGCAAATGTATTTTTTGGATAAGTGGATAAAATTCCTAATGCCAATGAACTATAGGAAATTGATTGAAGAAAATTGCGACGTTTCATTTATATTATAATCTATGATTAATTAATATTCTTTCTTGACTTATTTAATGACCGGTATTAATCAGCTGTTCACCAATATAACTGCCATAACCAGTAATACAAAATGAGGAAATGAGTATTAGTAGACCAATAATCAGAACGATATTTGTATTTTTTCTAACGTTTTTCCATTCTTTCATCAATACCCCTACGACATAGCTAAAAAAAATCAGCATCGACATGTGCAGCACCCAACTGGCAAACTGAAAGTTACCCATTTTTACATGCCCCAATCCGTAAAAGAAAAATTGAGAACACCAGAGTGTTCCTGCTAGTGCTGACCAAATCCAGTTTCGGAATATTACTTTTCCTGGCAGCCCTTTTTGGGGAATAAACTCGTTTAATGTACCTTGCTTGATACCAGCTATGATAAACCAAATAAAGTTGACCATAAAACATCCCGAAGTTGAAATAATCATTTTGGCATTTCCCTGGAAATTCCCTGCCCCGTTTTGAGCAGCGATATCAGCAATTGGCTGACCATATTCGAGCGAAAGATTAAAAACTCCCGAGAGAACTCCCGCAATAATAGTAAGCAGCAGGCCAATTGTCATGTTAAATCCGGGCTTTCCAATATGCGCAGCATTCAAATCCTTTTCCTTCTTAAAACCAGCCCAACCGCAAAGAATCACGCCAAGTAAGGAAAGTATCATTCCTGCCAGGACAATGTTGCCGCCAGGTTTTAAGAAAAAGCTGTCTAAGCCACCAAAGATGATCATAGGAAAAATTGTGCCTAAAACTGCCGAAATGCCAATAGCCAGTGTATAAGTCATTGAGTACCCTATATACTTAATGGCTTTACCAAACGACATACTTCCAAATCCATATGCACCACCTAAAAGGAATGCTGCCCAAAATGGCTTAGAGGGTGCCTCAACCAAAATAGTAAAGAAACCGGGCACTGTTAACCAACCTACAATAAGTGGCATAATTACCCAAGCAAAAAGTGCCTGAACCAGCCAAAAAGTACCCCATGACCAATTTCTGGTTAGCGTATTGGGTAAATAACAGCTTGCAGCTGATGCGCCTCCAATTGCATGAAGACCTGTACCAAGAAGGGGATTGGAAATGATCATTTTTTTTGTTTTAATGCATTAAACATTGCATGAATATTAGCAGGCGATATATCCGGCAAAATAGCCTCATGACTTGGAGAGATGATTAATCCGGTTGGAAATAACTCTTTAAGTTCGTTCACCTTTTTTGCGACTTCTTCGGGCTTCCCGTTCACCAGCAAATTTTGTGCATCAACTCCGCCACAAAAAGCCACTTTCCCAGTAAAATGTGTTTTCAGGTTCGGAGCATCCATTTCGCTGGCTAGTGCCTGAACAGGATGAATGATATCAGCTCCCAGATCGGCCAAATCCTGAATAATAGGGAAAATTGAACCACACGAATGGTGCATTACTATAAGGCCGTAACTTTTTGCCTGATCGATCAGCTTTTTCGTGCCAGGAAATACAAATTCGCGCAAGCATTCAGGATCAACCATTAAGCCCGTTTGACTTCCAAAATCATTCCCAATCAGCACCGCATCGAGCATCCCTTTTGTCGATTCGTAAAATAACTCGGAGGCTTTGAGATAGAAATCAGTAATACGTTCAATCACCGCACTAAACATGTCGGGATTAGAGAGCATAACCATCAAGGCCTGTTCCATTCCAAAAGCCGCGCAGGCATCCTGAAAATGGGCACTCCAGAGTATCCCCATCTTTATCCGGTCGATTGGTGCGACCGCAACCCGTCTGCCAGATTCTTTGCGATCGAGGTACAATGTAGGATCGGGCCAGGCAAATTTTTCAACATCGGCAACATCTGAATAATCCTCAAAAAATCCCGGAGCAGTTAGTGTTCGTTCGTCGGGAGTTTCCAAATGACTTACCTTGGCAAAATTAAACGCACAGGCAATGTGGTTTGATGGCGGGTAGTTGTATGGGACTTCGATGGGATAAATATCATCATCAATTGCCACGCGAAGTTGATCGATGCTATTTACGCCGAAGTATTTCATGAGTGCAGGTTCGGCAGAAGGTACTGGTAACCCCAGCCAGGATGCCGGCCGGTCAACCTGTTGGTTATGAATGGTTCCAAAAAATCGGTCTTTGTGGTTCATACAAGTCTGAAGGTTTAATTTTATAAATACTCAAAACAAACAATTTCATGCAACCAAATACGCGGAATAGTTACTTCTATACCATCATGCGAAATACGATGCTGAAGTGCATTGCCCGATATTATTGCTTTTACATTCATATTTTTGCGCAATATATTTAGTTTTAAATACACATCGGTTAATGCAACAGGATCTTCATGCACTTCAGGATGAGCTGGCGTTTTTCGTGTAGACGACCAGTTGATAATGTGTACCATATACCGTTCGGAACGATCTAAATTTTTGTTGGCAGACTGCCAGGTAACCGTCACCTCTGTACTCAATGGAGCATTTGTTTCAATGAGCCGGGAGGGCAAAACGACAGTGAGTAAACGATCGAATGCAGCTCGGTAAACCCAATACCCCTTGTTGTAATAGGAACCTCCAATTGGAAACCCCACCAAACCAACCTTTCCACAGGTAGTAAGTGCCGAATACTGGGTAATATGATCGAAAGGCGATTGTTTATGACTGGTATAATGCTCAGTACTGCGTTGAAACATGGGTTCGCCAAGTAGTGCCATAGATCGGGCAGGAGATTGCACCTTCCACTGCGAAGCACCATCATAGAGTGCATACTCATACCCAGGCATATCTTTTACAAAATCATTGTCAGTTACAAGGTATGCCGGCTTAAAGGATGATTGACCATCAAATTTCATCCCATATCTTTCGAGCCACGACTGCTTTGTTTCAGCCTGAAGTCCTCCATTATGACAAACAATCACAGAACCACCTTGACTGATGTATTGATGCAATCGTTCCACTGTTTTACCATTTGGCATCAACTCGTCTGGTATCACAACCATGTGGTAACGCTCCCACTCCTGACCGGGCTCAACCAAATCAAATTGAAGGTGAGACTCCATCATCAACTTCACCAATCCGAAAATATAGAACTGTTCTACTTTTACCATTGCATCACCCGGGATCATCAAAGCGGCTTCAGTTACAGGGGCAGCCTGATTCAACCATGGCTCCAACTGCCTGATACGGTCAAATGATTTTCCAAGAACGTGATATACAGCTGCATCCAATTGACCGTTGGGAGGCATCTGGTCACCCACATCACATCGGGCAGCATTTGCGACAAGACTAGCCAATTCAACATTCAATTGTTGTGGCAGCTTCAATCCTCCAAAATCAGCCCAGGAAGAGACAAAGCGGCCCGTCATACCATAAACAGGAAGTCCGAAATTACGCTGATAACGTATTTGTGCCGGTGCATAAAAATATCCCCAACCACCTGTAGGCAGCGCTTCAATGTCAATATTATCGAGAAATTCAGACCTTTCACTCACCTTGCCAATCCCGATATCGTTAAAATCGACCTGACATCCTGGTCTGGTCATATGAACCAGATCCTTCATGCGGCCATGAAAATCAATGAAGTTTTTGTTTTGGTGCTCCCGTTGTACCTCTTTATTGTTTGGGTCTTTTCCTGAAGCATTAATTTGCCGCAGGCATTCTGGGCAATAGCATTCAGCAGAAATAGGTTCAGCCATATCGAGCCAGGCTCCATCAAGTTCGTACTTCGATACAAACTCTTTGATATGCTCAGCCATCAAGTCGACAAAATTCTTGTTCCCCAAACATAAAGCAGTCCATCCCGGTGTCTCACCAGCCTTTGGACGATAATCAGATCCATCACGCTTGACCATATTCCATTCTGGGTGGGTATCAGCCAGATGATTGTCCCAGGCAGTGCAATAATACGCGTAAACTGCAATATTGCGTTTACGACAGGCTTTCACTTGCTCGCCGAGTAAATCGAATGACAATCCCGGATGAACCGGACCATATTTACTTGGATAGTAAAAATAGCCGTGCATGTCTTTGGCAAACACCACAATGCTATCAACATTTCCGACGATTAACTGGTTGCCCCATTGTTCGGCATTAAATTTTGCTCCTATTTTGGGTATGAATTTTGAGTTATGAAAATCAAGATGAACTTTCCGCCATGGCCCTAAAGGAAATTTCGCAAATCTGGAATCTACCCAGTATTTAGGCGCTGATTCAGATAAGGCGAATTTGGTTGCAGGCTCCGTTGGGTCAGAAGCATATAAGGGTATAGCCTGCGATGCAGCAATCCCAATTCCAATGGTTGATAAAAATTGACGACGATTTACATTTGAGTTCATAACTTCAATATTAAATTTGATTTTATAATATGTTTTTTATTCGACTGTCATAATGTTGTGTTTATGCCACTCGGAATGAATAATAGCTAATATATATATATGCAACCAAAGGAACTATCATTGCAATAGCCATGCTATTAGCTACTTCGGCAATATATCCCATCAGAGGAGTACAAAGCGATCCTCCAATAATTGCCATAACTAATACTGAACCACCAATTTTTGTATTTTCGCCCAGTCCTTTGATGCTGGTGGCAAAAATGGTGGGATACATGAGGGACATAAAGAAACTGGTGAAAAAGATGGCCCACATGCCAACCCATCCGGGAATCAATATACTGAATCCAACCAAAATCACATTGATAATACTATACCAGCCCATCAGGCGGTTGGGTTGGATGAAACGCATCAGCCAAGTGGCCGAAAAACGCCCCAGACCAAAAGCGACCAAGGTTCCGGTTAGGAAATACCCGGCAACTTTTTCTGGCTGAGCAGTATAATCCTGAACGTATGGAATAAAATAACTCCATGTTCCGACCTGAGCTCCAACATAGAAAAATTGTGCCAATACACCTTTACAGAAATGCGGGAACTTCAAAAGATCTTTGAAACGTCCATTAGACTCAGGAACTTCACCTTTTTCAGCTTCAAAATTCGGAAATTTTACCTTGATAATCAGTATGGCCCAGATTAACGCGAACAGTGCCAGAGCGAGGTAAGGTTTTACTACCCGCATGGTTTCCTGTTGCAGAAATCCGGTATATTCCCCGGTCATTTTCATTGCGGCAATTTTTGTTTCATCAGGTTCAACTCCTGAAAAAATAAATACCGTTCCCAACAAAACTCCCACCACCGAACCGATAGGATTGAATGCCTGTGAGAAATTTAACCGTTGTTCGGAAGATTCAGATTTACCAAGCAGCGCAATAAAGGGATTAGCGCCTGTTTCAAGAAATGCCAGTCCGGAGGCGATCACCAAAAGCGCCAGCAGGAAGAACCCGTATTGCCCGTTGATAGCAGCAGGCCAGAAAAGCAAACACCCAGCGGCATACAGCAACAATCCGAAAACAATCCCAGCTTTGTAGCTGAAACGGCGCATCAGCAGAGCTGCTGGAACAGCCAGCAAAAAATAGCCCATGTAAAAAGCCGATTGAATTAGCCCCGCCTGAAAACGCGAAAGCTCCATCGATTTCATAAACTGTTTGATCAGTACGCCATTCAGATTATTGGGGATTCCCCACATGAAAAACAACGTGGTCACCAGCACGAATGGCAGAAGTGTACCGGCTAAAATGAATTTAGTTTTATTGGTTTTTAGTGCTTCCATTATTCGGCTAATCTGTTTTAGAGGTTTTTGTTAATCCTGAAAGTGTTATTGAAGAAATTTTGGGTGCTGATAGTTTGGCACGGTCAAGAAGATTAGCCGCATGATCTTTTGTTAATAGCTCGGTCTGCTTCAAATCCCATTTTCTTCCTAACTTACGGTATTTGGCAAAGCAAAGGTTGTTGTACGTGCACAGTTCCCATTTTTGTGCCGAATAGTTTTGGGATAGAAACTTCCCGATTGCCTTAATATTTTCTTCAGTATCGGTCATTCCTGGAATGAGCGGCGTTCGGATCCAAAGTTCTGTTTTCAGTTTTTGCTGATCGATGAGATTCATCACGAGCAATAGATTTTTGTGAATCAGCTTGTTGGACGATCCGGTGAATTGCTGGTGTTTTTTGTCGATCATTTCTTTCAGATCGTACAAAATCAGATCCATCAGCGGAACCAGTGTTTCAAACGCTTTGGCGGGCACTGCTCCACAGGTGTCGAGCGCAAGGTGATAACCGTCAGCTTTTAGCTTTTGAGCCAGTTCAGCGATAAAAAGATACTGCAAAGCTGGCTCTCCTCCGGAAAAAGTGATGCCTCCATTCGATCGCTTTATAAATTTTTCGTCTTTGTGAATCCGGTCAAATAACTGATCAACGGTGTAGGATGAACCGATTAAGTGTAATGCTTTTGATGGGCAACTTTCGACACAGATACCGCAAACGGTGCATCTGTTTTTGTCGATGATGTACGATAACGGTTCTGTAAAAGCGATTGCCTTTTCCTGACAGATTGCCTCGCAAATCCGGCAATTGATACAGATTTTTTTATCCCATTCCAATTCGGGTGTCGGACAAATGGTCTCGGGATTGTGACACCACATACACTTCAGTGAGCATCCCTTAAAGAATAGGCTGGTTCGCAATCCCGGACCATCGTGTGCCGAAAGAGAACGAATCTCAGTTAGAATCACAGTCTGTTCGTACATCTATTGTAGTGAACTGTAATTCACCCGTTTTACAAATTCTTCCTGAAATTTATGATCCATTACCACAAAATGAGCAGAATAGCCGGTAACTTTAACTACAATGTTTTTATATTCCGGTTTCTCTGGATTTTCCATCGCCTTTTTGAGTGTATTGATGTCAACTACATTCAGGTTAATTTGTACTCCACCCATTTCGAAGAAATTCGTCGAAAACAGTTCAACAGTATCGCCTCTTTTTACTCCATCAGGGAAAAAACTTGGATGCAATTCAACCTGAAAAGAACCTCCCTGATATTCGACAAAATTCAATTTGGTGAACGAACGCATGGTTGGAAGCATTCCTTCGGTGTTTCGTCCGTGCATTGGATTCATGCCATGAGCCAATGGTTCGTCGGCTTTTCGTCCATCGGGCGTGGCTCCCAGCAACAGTCCGGCATAGGTGTGACCCATAAACTGAAAAAGCGAAGGACGGAAATGGAATCCTTTGATGTTGTGTTTGCCTTCAAGCAGTTCACGGACTTGTTTTGAGATTTGCAGTGCCACGGAATCAACCGATTCGATATCGTTACCAAATTTGGACTGATTCAGAAAGTCCCTTCTCATCAGCTCTTTGCCTTCCCAGTTATTTGCAATGGCTTCAATCAGTTCCTGCATCGAATATTTCTTTTGCTGAAAAATGAGTTCCTTCATCGCAAACATACTATCGACTACATTCGGTACGCCAAGAACATTTACCGAAGTATAATTGTTGGCAACCGCCCGTATATCGGTTACATCGCGGCCATTTTCAAGTGGCCCATGCATGCAAAACGACGTGACCATTTCAGGCCAGACTTTGTGCTGCCATTTGTAGGTGTTGTTTTTAAAATCAACCAAAACATCAGCTGTTTTATTGACTTCGTTACAATATATTGCCCAAAAATCGTCCCATTTTTCGAGATTATAATCAGCTGAATGCTGCATGGCCCGTTGCATGGGTTGAACCAGTACCAGCGAATTTAAATCCTGGTCGTTGTATTCTTTTCCGACCGAACAATACCACTGGCAACCCGAATATGCAATATTCCAACTGTCTTCTTCGCTGTATCCCGAGCGCAGTTCGCTGGCACGCATGATGTCGTAATTAACCAGCGTGGGTGCGCCGCAGCCGTGCCTCCCAACCACATCGCAGGCATAGTTCCAAAAAATTGGCTCAATATCGCTGTGCCACATGGCTCCGAGCTGATTATAACCACCGGTCATGTCATAAGCTTCGATGCCGATCCAACTCATCTCGTTGGTTGCATCTTTTAATTCCTGATTTCGTCCACCAAATGAGAAGTAGTTTCCGCCATATTTCAGATACAGTTCCGCTACCAGATCGCGGGCATACTCGTGGGTCATGATGCCTTTTTCGACATCATTTTTATAAAAGCCGATGAGCATTTGATCCATCCGACCGTAGCCATTTCCATGCCCGATAATACGCTCGAAAACCTGGAAGAAGTTAATCCATTGTACTGCTTCAATGAAGCTGGATGGAGCCTGGGTAATGATATTCTGGCATGAACGGGCAACAATTTTATAGTTTTCTTTCAATTCAGGATTCGTTTCGTTGCTTGCCAGTAAGTCTGCCTCGTTGGCATAGCGTTCAATAAAACGAAAAATTGAGTTGCATACCACTTCGGCAGCATTGAGGTAATCAACACTTTTTTTGTTGTCATTTCTCTGAAACCGTGCTCGGTTTATCTGGATTTTATTCAGAATTCCGCCCCAGCCCAATTCCAGCCCGATACTTAAATCGGGACAGGTATGCGTAAAACTAATTCCTCCGGCGCCTAATTTTCGGGCTTCGAATCCCAATTTCTGGTTCTCATCCGGATATTTAAAAAAGCGTGCTTCGTCGAGCTGCCAGTTGAACTCACCGACAATACGTTCATGTGGATTGATGATAACGGGAGTATGATCGAGAAAAAATGCATAATCAGCCGCAAAATTATTTTCATCGTATGAAAAGCCATTTACTTTGGATGGCATCTTGCTGACAAACGGGTACGGTTGACCATTATCGACGCGACAATTGTGATCGCCGCAATTAATTCTTTCACTGGCAACAGAAGAAGTTTCTCCTGTTGCCGGACTAAAAGCGGCAGCTTTGCCTGACCAGTGGTAAACTAGAAATTCAGGGTTATCGACATAGAGATCACGTTTATGATTCTGTGCAAGAAAAAGGTTTCTTTCCTGCAGTTTTTCTATCCTTGCATTTTTAATGATTTTTGTTCTCATAACTCCTAAGATTTATGATTTTTATGGTTTTTGTACATTCTCATATGCATTGCTGTCCCAGTTTTCTGGAAACTTATCTTTGCCTTTAATATATCGGCCAATTTGTTTTAAGGTTTTAACATCAATATCTCTTAAACGACCTTCGTAATTTGGACCAATATCCAATGAAAAAATATTTCCATATTTCATAGCACCTAAATAATCCCGGTATATCTTTTCAGCTGGAAGTACCAATTTATCATGTTCAGGGAGAGAATAAAACCAATCTGCTCCACCTTTATGTTTAGGCAGTATTGGATAAGTAAATTCAGAAACCAGAAAATTATCGTAATTTGCATGGATATGGTTTTTGTAACCTACAGCGTTTTCATCACCTATGGGACCAGGCTTTCCCCTTTCACGGATGTTTAAACGTCCTGCTGTTTCGCCTGAATTAAAACCCACAAAACAATTAGGTTGGAATTGATGGACCCACTCTACTGTGGCATTATGAATCAGACCACCATCTCCAACGGCATGATCCATCCAGAAAAATTCAATAGGACCATATTGTGTACAAAGCTCCTTTAATTGTGCCTTTTTCATTTCTGGGTTTATGCCCAAGCCTGTATTACTACCTTTTCCGTCTATTGCACCAGGCCAATTCCAATCTCCTTCAGAAAAATAAAGTGCCAGTTTAATGCCATATTTATCACACGATTTGCGAAGTTTTGCCAACACATCGATTCCCAAAGGGCTATTGGTTACTTTTTTTTCAGTGGTTTTAGTATTCCACAAACAAAAACCATCGTGATGTTTTGTCAGAAATAAAATATAACCCATTCTGGCATCTTTTGCAACTTTACACCATTGGTCTGTATCGCAACCCTTTGCTTTAAAATATGTGGCGTCCTTGTCCAGAGTAGGGGTCCATTCTCTTCCCGAGAAGGTACTGAACGACCAACAAATAAACATGCCAAATTTCAGCTCTTTGATCTGCTCTGCCCGATCATTATCATCAATCTTTTTTGTATAGTCAGGATCAGCTTTTTTTACGAACCCAGTTAGTAGGATTGCACAAATAAGGACAATAAATGTGTTTTTAATTTTCATGGCTTTTTTCTATAATGATTAGATATACAATAGTACAATAACTTTGCGATTGAATATATAATTTTAAAAAGTTATAAATACTTCAATAAATCAAGAAAACATTTCGTGATTTTCACTTAAAAGCACTGCTTGAAAGTAAAGGAGATTCTATTTTTTCACATAATCTAAAGGCAAATTGTTGTAAACACGAGCGAGTACCGCAATATTTCGTTCGTCAGCTTTTAAACTATCAACAGATTTCGAAAGATAATAATCAACTGGTGTCATCATAAAATCTGTATCAGGCTTGGTAAAACCATAAAGCCCAACATTTTCTTTGATTGCAGCAGGCACAATCTCTGCTGGGTCTTGTTTATTCCAATTTGCTAAACATGTGATAAGTTTAGTCTCACTCCCAACTAATCCTCGCATAACCTCGGTTTTTGCAATATCTCCTGCTTCGTTCATTAACCAATCTACCTCTTTTAATAGATTTGAACCGGCATACTCCTTACTATTAATATCATAAGCTGTTAGCCAGATGATACATTCAGGCTTTGTTTTCTTTGTCACTTTTCTAATCTGCTTCCAAGCCCTATCAATTGCTTTACGACGAAAATCCAATTCAATTTCAACGGTAATTTCATCTTTCCCGGGAAAAGATTGATTCATTAATTCCTTGTACATTATTTGCTCACATGGCAACCATTTTAATGGAGAAAGAGGGTCTCTTCCACCTCCCGGATTATAAAACCAGTCTAGCATAATACCATCCATATCGGTTTTCTTTATAGCATCTTCGATAGTTGAGGACAAGTAATCGATATACTGAGTAGTAAAAGGAATTTGTTGGCCATCCATTCGGTAGCATAAATCGGGATGATCTTCTTCCCATTTATTATTTGCTCCAACACAAAAATAGCCAAATACTTTCATGTTCTTTTTGCGACCGATTTTCACCATATTTGTAAGAAAATCGTATTTTAATCCCGGTTGTTCCGGAATAATTCCATTTTTGTACCAAGCATATCCATTACATGAAACGCCAAATGAATGAACCACGTTACACCCCAAATCCTCGTACCATTTCATCAAAATCTCTGGATCTGCATCGGCCCACAAACCTGGTTTGGCAAAACCATGAGCACCTCCCGGTCCCCAATTATAATCAATATTATATGCTTTAATTGATTCGTCAATTGAAACATTGGTTTTATTCGGATTGTTACATTCACTAAATAAGGTACAAATCGTGATTATTGTTAAAAAAAGAATGTTCTTATTCATAACTTAGCTATTTTTCTATCCATTTTTCAAATTTTTAAAGTTGTTTATTAACCAATGCATTTATATTCAACTTTAGCAGATTCTAAAAATCATTATTGTAGTTCAAAAACGTTAATTTTTCACATAATCTAAAGGCAAATTGTTGTATACACGAGCTAGCACCGCAATATTTCGTTCATCACCTTTTAAACTATCAATTGATTTTGATAGATAGTAATCAACCGGAGGCAGCATTGAACCCAAAACAGGTTTGGTAAAGCCATATAAACCAATCTTTTCCTTTATAGCAGCCGGAATGATTTTTGCAGGATCCTGTCCGTTCCAATTGGCAAGACAGGTTACCAAACGAGTGTGTTTGCCCAACATGTTACGCACAGATTCTGTTGTAGCAATATCACCGGCTTCATTCAATACCCAATCGACTTCTTTTAACATATCCGATCCTGCTATGTCTTTGCTAGTAAGCTGGCACGACGTCAACCAGATGATACAATCGGGTTTTGTTTTCTTTACTGTTTCCCGCATCCTTTTCCAGCAACGGTCAATGGCTTTGCGACGAAACTGAAGTTCAATTTCAAGTGTTATTTTATCCTTTCCGGGGAATGGCTGACTCATCAACTCACTATACATTACCTGTTCGCAATTCATCCAGGCCAAAGGAGGATAGGGCTCCATTGTAGTTCCGGGATTCCATAACCAGTCAATAAAGACACCATCAATATCAGTTTTCTTAATGGCATCTTCAATAGAAGCGCATAGGTAATCAAGGTATTGTTTTGTATAGGGAATATGAGGATTGGACGGAGATCCATAGCTTAAATCGGGATGTTCCTGTCCCCATTTCGTGTTAGAACCAGCACAAAAATATCCAAATACTTTCATATTTTTCTTATGCGCCAGCTTTACTTGTTCTGTTAAAAAATCGTGTTTTAATCCTGGCTGTTCTGGTACAATCCCATTTTTGTACCATGCATAACCATTACATGAAACCGCAAAAGATTGTATAACATTACAACCTAATGCTGCATACCAGTTGACATGATCCTTTGGATTTGCATCTGCCCATAAACCCGGTTTGGCAAAACCATTAGGACCACCTTCCCCCCAATTAAAATCAATGTTATATGCCCTTATTCGTTCATTATTTGTGGTTTGTGAATTGCTCACAAATCCATTAAAAAGGGCTATTAATATTATTAGAAATGTTCGTTTTTTCATTGTTTGTAGTTTTTTTCATTGTGCGTTATAAACGTAGTTTATTACATGGATGAATCTTAATCATTTAATAATCAGAAATTAATCTAAGTGATTCCTTTTACTTCAATCTTTGAAAAAGTAATCCCGTTTCCGAGACACTTTTTCAAAAAATTAAAATTCTCTTATTATATCACCTTGATTTTGAATGACCATGCATAACTGCAAGTTGTTGGCCGGGCTTTCTGTCGTGGATAGGTGATTGTTAAGCCGTTGGTTTCATCCCATTTCCATTTAAGATCACCCGGAACACCCAGCATCGTAATTTTCGAACCCTCAACCGGTTTTACCGATTTCAATTTGAATTCATCGCCCTGCCATTTCAGAAAGATTGCATACACATCGTTACCTTTCGAAGTGAAACATGCGTCACCTTCCTCCTGAACTTTCCAGAAACGTGTGCCATAGATTGCCTCCCCATTTGTCTGAAGCCACTCACCCAATTTCAACAAAGGGTATTGCTCGTAATCGGGTATCGCACCAGCAGCAGTCGGTCCTACATTGATATCGAAATTACCATTCTTACTTACACCTTTAATGACCTTATCGATAAACTGTTTTGGTGACAGGCAATCTTCTTGATCGGTATCCTGATTGTACCCAAATGTTTTTGCAATTCCCTGCCAGTACGACCATTTGTGCGTGAGCGAACCTTCATTTCCTTTCTCGAAATCGTATTCTACGTTGTACAAATCGCCGTGCTTGCCGCGCTCATCCTTACCAAACCGGTCGTTCACAAAAACCTCTTGGTTACGTTTGGCAGCTTCATTGTAAAAGTAAGACACTACCTCTTTCATTTTCCAGAACGATTCGGGGTGATCCCATTCTCCGTCAAAGTAAAAAAAATCGGGGTGGTACAAATCAATCAATTCCTTAATCTGCAGAACCATGTAATCGTCGACATAGTTATTCACCTTTTTCAATCCTGCATAAGGAATATCTTTGCCCGTATACAATGGGTTATACCACTCGTAAAGCGAGTAATACAATCCAACTTTCAGGTTTTCCTTGCGTCCTGCTGCGAAAAATTGACCGAGCAGATCTTTTTTCGGACCCATCTTCATCGCGTTGCGATCGGTGTATTTGGAGGGCCATAAACAGAAACCATCGTGGTGTTTAGAGGTGATGAAAATATAGTTCGCCCCCATCTTTTTAGCAAACTTTGCCCATTCTGTTGGTTTGTAGTTTTCGGCTTTCCATTTTGGGATAAAGTCATCATAGGTGAAGTTCTCGCCATAGTTCTCCTTGTGGTAGGCAACCGTAGGATTTCCAACCTCTTTCATTCGGTTACCGTACCATTCGGCGTAAGAAATTCCCTTTTCACGTGGAGCCCACGCCGGAACAGAGTAAACGCCCCAGTGCATGCTTAGCCCGACCTTGGCATCATCGTACCATTGTGGCATTTTATGCGTGTCGAGCGACTCCCAGGTCGCCTTATAAGGACCCTGCGCCGTTACCTTCGTCAATGAAAAGGCGCCAATAATCAAACAATTAATCAATAACAATTTTAAGCGCATGGTTGTAGATTTAATATTTGTTAGAGGGGTATGTGAATTTCACATATCTCAATTTGTTTAAAAAAAACAGGTCCATAAAGTATTACTGGATCTATAAATCTATGAAAAAATAGTGAATAGATTATACTCTGAAGTTGTCTGTGTTATCTCAGTATTATCTGTATGGAGCAAACAGATAAATACTGAGACATAACATAGATTTCCAAAGAAGTGCCTTTGTCCTATCCTCTAAAGGGAAGGATATTTAGGAACTTTTAATTTATATTTTTCAATAGAGAGGGTTTTGAATTAACAATTTATTTTTATTCATTTCATCCAATTTGATAGGGAAAAAGTAAAAACGATCTTTCCAATCTCGATCCTGAACATGAATGATATCGTAAGTTGGCTTGACCTTACCGTAGGAATATTTGATATCAAGCCCGTATGCTTCTGTTATAACTTGCGGAGCAATCATCCATCTACGAACATCAAAAAAACGTTGATCTTCAAACATTAGTTCAATTTTCCTCTCATGTCGTAAAGCTTTCCGTAATTCACTATCACTTGCGTTAATATCGGGTAGTCCTGCGCGTTTTCGTATTATGTTAATATAGTTTCTTCCTTCACTATATTCACCTAATTCTATGCATGCTTCAGCATAACTAAGTAAAATTTCAGCGTACCTGATAAAACGCCAAGGAATTGTAGTTACAACCATCGGGGCATTAACCGAGATGTCCTGAAATTTTCTTAAGTAATATGATGTATAAGTTCCATTCCAAGTTGTAACTGGATTGTTTAGTGCGTCAAGACCACCCAACCACGTGCCATCAGCTCGTTCGTATTTGCCAGTTTGAATAATTCCAATAGGGTCCGCGGCAATTACATCTGCCGGTCGTTGTCTCCATTTCGCTCCGTCATAAAAAATATCGACATAAAAACGTGGTTCCCTATTTTTATACGGATCTGCCTTTTGTTCCGGGTTATTCCAGTCGAATTTTTCTCCGTTTTTCATTTCGAAATCATCAACCATGCTATTAATAGGACTAACATTTGCCCATCCTTTATACCCTGCAGGGAGATTCTGCTGACCTATATTCATTGTCCAATCTTGGTTAGATTGGGTAAAAGTCCTCACAAAAATATCTTCACTGGTTTGATTCAAGGTGAATACCTCATCGTAATTTTGAGCAACCGAATCTCCTTGTGCCGGTTCTCCTTTGTGAAGCTTATATAATTCTAAATCCATTACAGATTTTGCTGCGTTTTTGGCTGCTTGCCATCTTGTATTTCTATCATCTCCAACAAATCCAATTAATTCCGGATTTGCGTAGCCTTTTGTCCATGAGGCATTTGAATTATATAAATCACTTGCAGCATACAAAAGGACTCTTGTTTTAAGTGCCAATGCTGCTCCTTTTGTAGCTCTACCATAATTACTGCCCTCCTCTTTAAGTGGTAGTAGTTCCGCAGCTTTATTGCAATCTTCAACAATAAAATTTATGCATTCTTCAAAAGTATTACGTGCTGCCAAAAAGTCATCCTTTAGTCCATATGCTTTTTTAATTATTGGAGCACCACCGTACAGAAAAACCAGATTGTGATAATGATAGGCTCTTAAAAAATAAACTTCACCTAAAAGCCTCTTTTTTAATTCTTCATTCTTGTATGTCCTTCCTTCAACTTGATCAAGGAAAAGATTACATGCTCTTATATATTTGTAATGGTGTTCCCATCTCATTTTTTGAGTACGACTCCATGTATCAAAAACACCATAATCACTCGGTGTGATAAGGCTTTTCATAACATTTCCATGTCCACCGTCAGAACCTGGATCGAACATTGACTCATCTGTAAATACTCCTATCATCGGTCTATCAAAACTATGGCCTATATTCCAATAAATATTGTTTACGAAATGTTCCATCATTGCAAGATCGCTCCAAACAGCTTCCTCTCCATACTGATCCATAGGTTGCTTATCAAGAAAACCTTTACAAGAACTGAATTGTATCAGGATAAAAAAACCTATGAAATAATAGATTATTCTTTTATAAATGATTTTTTTCATGTTTACAAATTTTAAAAGGTTAAACTAATTCCTCCATTAATTACTCTTTGAGCTGGGTAGGGTTGACTTTGTCCACTTAGGCTGAGTTGTTCAGATTCAGGATCGAAGTCTTTCATATCCGGACTAAAGGTTAGCAAGTTATAACCACTGATATAAATTCGAAGGCCTCTAATGCCTAACTTACTGTTAAATGTTGCTGGTAGACTATATCCTAACTCCATGGTTTTAAACCTTATGTAATCTGAATTGCGTAGAAAATAAGTATTACGGTTATTTCTCCAATATTCAGCATCACGGTTAAAAGCTCTTGGTCCGCTGGCATCTGGATTTTCCGAAGTCCATCTATTATCATAAAAATCTTTAAGAAAATTACCAATCTGGCCAGATTCTGTAGAAATATATCTCACTGCTCCAGCAGCGCCTTGGAAAAGAACCGAAAGATCAAATTGTTTGTATGTCAAGCCAATATTAAGTCCTCCTGAAAATCTTGGTATATTATTTTTTTCATTTCTAACCCTATCCAATCCGTTGATTACCTTATCATCGTTTGTATCCGCAAAAATAATATCTCCTGGTCGTGCATTTTCCCAATGCGGATATGAATCAACAGCCGCTTGATCTCTAAACACTCCAAGCGAAACATAATATAGATCCTGACTTACGTCACTAGGATTTGTTGGAATAGGTTTCCCGGTTGATTCCTGCCATTTCGGACTTCCGGGAGTTTCGTCCCAAAATGTAATTTCATTTCTAGAATAACCTGCATTGAAAGAAATGTTGTACCCTAAATCCCGAATCTTATCACGATAGCTAATATTAAAATCGTAACCTCTGTTGGTTACTTTTCCAATGTTTTCACGTGGTAAGCTAAGACCAGTTGAAGTTGGTACTGACGCATTTCTCCACCATAATATATTGGAACGCTTGTAATCGAAGTAATCGAACTCGACATAAAGTTTTTTGTCAATAAAATAGGATTCAAAACCAACATTTGCCTGATCGGCAACTTCCCAGGTAATGTTTTCATTTGGTATTCTTGCTTCATAAAGCAATTTATTTGCTTCAGTAAGTCCAAAATTATATACATTCCCACTATAACCGTAAGAAGATAAATATTGCCATTCACCAATCTGGTCATTTCCAGTTTGTCCGTATGAGGCTCGTAATTTAAAATCTTCAATAAAAGTGAGGTTTTCTTTCCAGAAATTTTCTTCAGATAATCTCCATCCAACTGAGACGCCAGGGAAAAATCCAAATCGGTTTTCTTTGGGAAACATATAAGAACCATCGTATCTCCATACAAATTCAAAAAGCAATTTTTCATTATAATTGTAGTTGACTCTACCAAAATAATTCAATCTTGCATTTTCATACGATACTCCACTATTGTCTTTATCTTGCCCGCCACCTGCAAATAACTCAGGAATAGCTGTCGAAACGAAATGTCTTCGGTATGCATTAAAATTGTTTCCCTTTCCTACCCTTGATTCTACTCCTGTCATTAAATTTAATCCATGTTTATCCAGTTTTATATCATAATTCACAATACTATTAAGCAAGAGGCTTTGGTTGTCATACATATATTGTGTTAATCGAGCATCAGTGAAAGGAACAATCGCTGAATTAAGAACCGGTATATTATTTTCATCATAGGTTTTTTTATCCCAGGTATTTACTTCCCATGGAGTTTCAAAGCGTTTACGGTTTTGAAATGACTTATCCAAATTTGCACTTCCAGTTAATGATAAACCTTTGATCCATGGAATTTTCACATCAATTTTAAAACTGCTGTTAAGTGTATAAACTTTATCATTATCATAACCAGCAGCATTTGTGCTTATCGTAACCGGGTTACTTCCTTCAATTATATCAGGACCCGGGGCTCCATTAGGCCAGATGGCATGTATGTTTGGATTTCCCAAAGTAGCGGTTCTAAATATAGTTCCATAACCTCTGGTTGGGGCTTGTGTATTCCCTAATCTTCCATAAATGTCTAAACTCACTTTAATATTCTCCGATACCTTTGCATCAATATTACTACGAAAGTCATATTGCTTATAATTGCTGACACTATTATGATAATATCCATCCTGAAATTTTGACCCAACTGATAAAAAATAATTGATTTGTTCGCTGCCCCCTTTCATTTGAGCATTCATATTATTCTGGGATGACCAGGGTTTCAGAACAGCAGCAAACCAATTGGTGTTTGGATAAAGCCAGGGATCGGAGCCAGAAGTGAATCTTTGTACTTCTTCTTGAGTATATCTTGGTGTTCTGCCATCATATGAATCAATTTCATTCAGCAATGTTGCATATTCTGATCCATTAGCCATTTGAGGTATTCTTGTCGGTTGATTATATCCCTGATTTAAATTAATTGTGATTTCAGGTTTACCTGGTTTGCCACGTTTGGTGGTTACTAAAATTACCCCATTTGCTGCTTGTGAACCATAAATTGCTGCGGAAGCATCCTTAAGTACTGTTATACTTTCAATTGAACTCGGATCAATTCTTGATAACGAACGGCCTGGAACCCCATCCACGACAATTAATGGATTATTATCTCCTAAAGTATTTGTTCCCCGAATTCGTATAATTGCATCATCAGCCCCAGGCTCACCACTGCGCTGCATGGAGGTTATACCAGGTATACGTCCGGATAATGTTTGACTAACATTGGTGGCGGGTGTTTTAATAAGCTCTGCTCCCTTTAAATTACTAATTGAACCTGTCATTGTTGCTTTTTTTTGCACACCGTATCCAATTGCTACGACCTCTTCAATTCCAATTGTTTCATCTTCAAGCTTAACATTTAGAGTAGTTTTTCCTTCAACTCCAATCTCCTGTGTTTTCATTCCCACAAAAGAAAAGACAAGCACTTTTGCATCTGAAGGTAATGATAATGAGAAGTTACCATCATTGTCAGATGTTATCCCAATTGTTGTCCCTTTCACAATGATTGCTGCCCCGGGGATTGGTATGCCAGACTGATCAGTGACTTTACCTGTCACTTTTTTTTGTTGCTGGTTTACCGAAGACATTTCATCTTTATTATTTGCTTCAGGTGTTGCCAAAACTATTTGCCTACCTTTTACAGTATAATTTACATCCGTACCTTCGAAAATCTTGTCCAATATTTTTTCAATCGTACTTCCCTGTACCTCGATATTAACTTCCCTATTGACATCAATAAGTTTTTCGGAGTACAAAAAGAAAAATTCACTCTGGTTTTCAATTACTCCCAAAGCATCTTTTACCTTTGCATTTTTCAAATCTAAAGAAAGTTTGGTTGTCTGGGAATAGGACTCCGAAGCCATACCCCCCAAAAACGAAATCAGAATTACACACAGGGTTAATTTCATTTTCAATAAGATTTTAGCTGCTCCCGGATATGTTTTCCCAAGAGCATTACCCTTCAAATTTTTTTTCATACTTTTGTTTTGATAATGATTTAATAATTGTCAGTTTTTTTTGACGTTTTTTGAATCTCAGGCAGGAAGATGGTTGCACATTTTCCTGCTTTTTTTGTATTCTTTAATGAATTTTATCCCATAGGCAGTTTATTTGGTTATTAGATAATTAGCGTTTAATTTTTGTGGAATGTTTCAGCCCGATTAAAACTTTTTGTTTTGAAAAGCTACCATCTTGTAATTTTTCCCGTAAAGTTAGCTGATATCTTACCGGAGTGGCTAAAGTCATTAGCTCAAGTACCTGGGGTAAAGTTTCGTCCATAAAAGTGGCGGTAAAGGTAAATTCATTAACTTTCTCATCGGCAATTTCAACTTGAACATTGTACCACCTAGCCAGCTTTTTGGCAACATCTTCCACCCTTTCGTTTTTGAATACTAACAGGCCATCTTTCCATGCTGTATATTTTTCGGTATGTCCTGATTCAAGGGTATAAACTTTTTTTTGCGTATCGAACTTTAAACATTCACCAGGCGATAATGCTTTAATTTCGTGGTTAGTCGCTCTTTCATACAGGATAACCTTACCCTCAACAAGAGTCGTCTCAATATTATCATCACCCGGATAGGCACTGACATTAAATGCAGTTCCGGTAGCCTTCACCTCTAAATGGTTTGTTACTACAATAAATGGCACCTTTGCTTTGTGGGCCACCTCGAAAAAGGCTTCACCCGTTAAGAACACTTTGCGGTTTTCACCTGCGAACCGATGAGGATATTTCAACTTACTGCCTTGATTTAACCAAACCTTTGTACCATCGCCCAATTCGAAGTGCATCCGTGAACCGGCCGGTGCTTTCACTTCCAGGTCATTTGAATTATCCGCATAACGATTTCTATCTGAGAGATTAGTGTAAAACAATAAGGATAAAACTGGTAACAGAAGGATTGCAGCAACACGTGTTAATATTGACAATATCCTGTTTTTAGTTGGTGCTTTTTGAATAACAAATTGAGCGGAATTCTGGTTAATGTTGATCTGGTGATGAATTTTATCCAATACCCGAGTATATTTTATCCTTTCAACAGGTCCAGCTTCTGGTTCTAATTCGTCCCAAACATCTTTTACCATCCCACTATCATACGCGTTAAGTGAGTCTTCCCTGATCCACAAAAGAAGCTGTTCGAACTCCGTTTCGGTACAATTACCCTGCAAATATTTTATAAAAATTTCTTTCGTCATACTGAAAATGTGTTCTGTAAACCTAATCTGTATTTACTAGCTAAATTATCGATCCTTAATGAGATAGTTATATCCCCAAATAAAAGATTGTTTAAACAGTGTAACGTTCAACTTTGGAAACGCCACTATCTAAATTTGAAAAAAAATCATTTTTCTCAAAAAAAGACGATTTCGGACAAATCAGAGAGTTGTAGCAAACCATAAAATGGGACATTTGCCAGTCCAAGCTTTCGAAGAATGGCGATGCCGGAGGATTAAAAGCAGTTAAATTAGAGGAACAGACTCACAAATAACATATTTATAAGCAAGGAATTGTCCATGTTTTGGCGCAGGTACTTTAAGGCTTTAACCATGTGGTTTTCAACCGTATTTTTCGATATTCCCAATTGTATTGCAATTTCAGGATAAGTTAAGCATTCCTCTCTGTGTAAAAGGTAAACCTGTTTTTGCCTGTCTGGTAAGTTAGTTATCAATTTTGCAACCTGACTGTTCAGTTCGTTAAATTCAATCTGACTAATGATGGTTGGGGTTAAGTTAATAGAAGCAGAATCTTTCAGGTGTTCGAGGTATTTATTGTTGCTGATTCTTTTTCGGATGAGGTCAATCGAATTATTATACGCGATGGTAAAAATATATGAATTCAATAATTTGTAATCTTCGAGCTTCATCCTCGACTCCCATATTTTCACAAAGACTTCCTGCACAATATCATCAACTTCAGCCTCATTTTTTATAATTTTGAATACAAATGAAAACAATTTATGACAGTACAGTTCATAAACCTGATCAAAAGCCAGTATATCCCCATTTTTTAAACGAGTCAAAAGTTCTTGTGTAATATTGTCTTTGCTTAGTTTCAATGTCAGTTAGTATAAAAAATTTCAATGGCTAAAACTACAAAAAAAATCTTGAATGCTTCATTGCTCTATTTATTTTGCAACTTTTAGATAATCTCCAATGTAGTGGTCCTAAGTACAGAAAATGTCACCGGGAAACCTACCGGATACTTGGAGCGTTTAATTATGACGAATTGAATTTCTTCCTTGACATGATAAGAAGATTTGGTCAATATCAGCATGAATAATAGGGATGTATGCTTCAGCTTCTTTAATCTTTTGTATACCTGTCATTGGATACACACCTTTCTTTCATGAGAACAGGGTAAAGTAATACAGAATTCAAAAAGGAATATCTCAGAATGAACTGGCAAAAATTCTTAAAATGGGCACTACGACACTTTTAGTTTTTGAAAGTAGGAGTGAATCTAAATCAAAAAATGTAATTATGAAATTGGATATTTTATTCGGTCTGTCTAGGTAGCTATTGTTCAAAACATTTAAAAAACTTAGGTAAAACAATGGTTTTGCAATCTATTATTTGATTATACCTAGATAATTGTTAATTAAAGATTCAACTACTCGATTAAAATATTCTCAAAGAGATTTGAATATTACTCACAAATAATTTCGATTTAAGAATCGGCAATTTCATTAAATGAAAAGCATTACTACTGATGCGTAAAAATTGGTCATTAAATAAATCATATTGTTCTTTGAAATTTTGATTGACTTCTAATTCAGTAATTAGCTCCTTTACGGGTGCTTTGTCGAATACTGATATGCCTAAGATTTGTATGATCTCATAAATAGACAGCGTGCTTTTGAGAGAATATTTGACATATGCGACAATTAGGTATGTACAGATAGCTACCCAGATATGGATTGCTACTGCATTTTCTGAGTGACCCCAAAGTGTCTTTATCGTCAGGTTTTGTTTTATCCATTTAAAGAATACTTCTATTTGCCAACGGTTACGGTACAGATAAGCAACTCCCATTGCCGATACTTCGAAGTTATTGCTCAGGAAAACGAGCAATACTTTTTTCTCGTCATCGTAATATTCAACTAGTCGAAGCATTCCAGGATAAAGCTTTTTAGACTTATACCCATTTAGGTTTATAGTCTTATCGCTTCTTAATCCGGTGTTTTCATCAATGTTGTAATTGCATTCAACAATGCTGTAATCTAATGTCACTTTTGCTCTTGTAACAAAAAATGCACCTGCTCTATGAATATTGTATAAAGCGGCAAAATCAACATACGCTTTATCCATCAGATATATTGCTTCAGGAATGGGAACCATAATGTCAAGTACATTGCTGTCATGGTATTTACCATCTGTGATAAATATAAACGCAGGAATGCTTCCTCTTAAATCGAGTAATGTATGAATCTTTACAGCTCCCCGGGAATACTTGCCCTTTGCCCAGCTGAAGAGCTTAATGCTTAAAGATATGGTAGTTGAATCGAGGGCAAATATATCAATATCAATATTTGGGATTGGACTGTTTGTATATAGTGGTCTGACCAGTTTTATCAGATACTCACCAAAATCAGCAAAAATCTTCCAATCTCTTCGTTCGTTTGCACGTGAAAGGGTAGATTGATTGACATTTTGCTTTATGCCCAAATGATAAAGTTTGTTTTTATGGGCTTTCAAACAAGTACATATATCTCTTAATGAATTTCTGGAAGTGAGTTGTCCAAAGAAAAGTTGAATAAACTGATTCCAAAAGTTCAAATCCCTAACATGGTAATCTCCTTTGTAACGCTCGACACACTTTTCAAACTCATATTTGCTGACAAATTGTAATAGCTGAGTGAAAACATATTTTCCTGAATTCATAATTTCACACTTTTTAAGGTGCAAAACTACAAGTCAATTCAAATCAAAAAATCAAAGAACGTCTGTAATATTTTAATATATAGTTATTTATTCAAATATTTAAAAAATTAACGCATCACTAGTAGAAAAGCATCATCAAACTGGATAAGAATTTCAACATCTAAGTAATAAGAATAATATAATGTCGTATTTATTTGGTGATATTAAATAATAGTGTTACATATCTCATTATGAGATATGTAACACTAAAAACAGAGGAGATAAAAGCACTTGAAGTGCTTTACAAGAGCGCCCTCGACAACAGCACCAGGAAACGTAGTCATTGCTTGCTTTTAAGCCATCAAAAACGAACG
>Ga0209123_1001258_pt1 | contig 25935 bp, 22 predicted proteins | sample BarGraIncu00431A_FD_184500 | JGI IMG/M metagenome (GOLD analysis project Ga0209123, IMG submission 184500) | Arctic peat soil microbial communities from Barrow, Alaska, USA - Barrow Graham LP Incubations 004-31A (SPAdes) (version 2) | ecosystem: Environmental > Terrestrial > Soil > Wetlands >...
CCAGCAGGCGCGGGATGCCGCCGATGTCGCCGAAGTCGAGCTTGTTGAAGCGGAACTTGCCGCAAGCAAGGGTCAGGATGACGCAGTCGCTCGGTACTGCTTCGGCGAACTCGGTGTAGTAGTTACGCCCGCTCTTGGCGCCGTCGCAGCCGCCGATCAGGAAGAAGTGACGGATCTGGCCAGCCTTGACTGCCGAGACGACCTTGTCTGCCACGCCCAGCACTGCGTTGTGCCCGAAGCCGGTGAGGATGTCCTTGCCGGGGTTCTCTTCAAAGCCCGGCAGCGCCAGGGCCTTCTCGATAACCGGGGAGAAATCCCAGCCGTTGATGTTCTTAACGTCCGGCCACTGAACCAGGCCCCAGGTGAAGAGGCGGTCTTTGTAGCTTTCTGCCGGGCGCTGGATGCAGTTGGTGTTGAAGATGATGGCGCCGGGAAAGCCAGCGAATTCTTTGGCCTGGTCCTGCCACGCGCCGCCGAAGTTACCGGCCAGGTGTGCGAATTTCTTCAGGCCGGGGTAGCCGTGGGCGGGGAGCATCTCGCCGTGGGTGTAGATGTTGATCCCTTTGCCTTCGGTCTGCTTCAAAAGCTCTTCCAGCATGCGCAGGTCGTGTCCGGAAACCAGGATCGCCTTGCCTGCCTTGGTGCCGAGCGCTACCGGAGTCGGGACCGGGTGGCCGAAGCTGTCCGTGTTGGCCTTGTCCAGAAGCTGCATGGTAACCAGGTTGATGCGGCCGCACTCCATGGAGATGCCGACAAAGTCCATGAGTCCCAGGCTCTTGTCCAGGGTCGCTGCCAGGGCCTTGTGGGTGAAGGCGTAGATTTCGTCGTTTTCCAGTCCGATCACCAGGGCGTGGTGGGCGTAGGCTGCGTATCCCTTGATGCCGTAGATGATGATTTCCTGAACCGACTTCACGTCCGGGTCGATGGTGTCGTCTTTCACGCCGTGGCGGGCGCCCAGAGCAACCAGTTCAGCGGTGGTGCTGGCGGTGAAAGGCTGAGCCGCCTCGGGAACGCTACCGGTGAAGGGGCCGCCATTGGCCTTCTCGAAGAGTGTCTGAGCCTTGAGAAGGTTTTTGGCGCCGTCGCGTACCAGCTTGGCGATTTCTTCGGCGTCGAAGTCGACGTTGGTGACCGTGGTGAAGAGGCCGTCAATCATGAAATGGTCGATGCCGGAATCCTTGGCGCCTTTCTCGCGCGCCTTGTCGGCCCAGAAGGCGATCCCTTTCATGGTGTAAACCAGCAGGTCCTGCAGTGCTGCGACGTCCGGCTGCTTGCCGCAAACGCCTACTTTCGAGCAACCGCCGTTAGCTGCCTGCTCACACTGATAGCAAAACATGTTCTCCATTTTTGTCTCCTTGGGTGCCTAGTTGGTGGTTGAAGTGGAAAATCCGAGCCAGCTCTTAATCTTGTTTTTCATCAGGTCTCCTGTACCCCCGGTGGTAGAGGGGAAGTGTTTAATGGTCTGTTTACGTCGGTTCGGGACATCGCGCCGGGCCGTTCGTTGAAGACACCTTACCGGTAAGCGGATGTCGCGGCCTTGACCTATGTCATAAAAATGCAGTATCTGTGCATTCGGCTCTTTTTTATCTTCTTGCTGAATCCACCCTTGCGTGCCTTCAGGTAGAGACGCATTGCATGCGTCTCGGTGCTGCCGCGGTCTGGTCGACCTGAATGTGATCGGGTGAAGGAGACGCATGCAATGCGTTTCTACACGCTGCCGCAGTCTGGTTAGCTCTCAGTGTGATTGGGGCAAAGAGACGCATGCAATGCGTCTCTACGGGTAACCAGACGGGGAACACGAGGTACAGTAGCTAGATGCTTTGGTGAATTACCGGGGAGATAAAGAGATGAGTCCGGAATCGGTTGTATGAGTTTGGAGGGTGACAGACGACGCTGATAGAGATAGAATTGCTTCCAATGTCAGCGATTGATAGTACAACAATCAAGGATAAATCATGGCCCAGAACAAGGTTCGCAATATTGCTTCCATCCGCCCCATGGCACGTTTCGTCGGGGTCTCCCTGCGTGACCTCACCGTGACCTCGGCTCCCATCATACTGATTACCCTGGTTGCGATCTGGATGGCCTACTGGTTTGTCCGCCCGGCGCCTCCCGACACCATCACTATCACGAGCGGCCCCCCGGGGAGCACTTTCCTGCTCACGGCCGAGAAGTACCGGAAGATTCTGGCGCGTGACGGCGTGAAGCTGAAGGTGCTCCCGTCCGCGGGATCGCTGGACAACCTTACCCGGCTGAATGATCCGAAATTTCGCGTCGATGTCGGTTTCGTCCAGGGCGGGGTCACCAGCGGAGTGAATCTGGATCGCTTGGTCTCCTTGGGAAGTGTCTTTCATGTGCCGCTACTGCTTTTTTACCGCTCGGCCGATCCGGCCAACTTTATTGCCGATTTCAACGGGAAGCGACTCGCCATCGGGCCGCAGGGTAGTGGGACCCATGTCCTCGCCCTGACACTTCTGAAGGCAAACGCCATCGAACCGGGAGGCGCTACGACCTTACTGGAAATCGGCGGTGAGGAGGCGTCCCAGGCTGTCCTTACTGGCAGCGCCGACGCCGTCTTCCTGATGGGGGACTCCGCGACGCCGCCCGTGATGCGCAAGCTTCTCACCTCACCGGGGATCAGGTTGTTCGATTTCACCCAGGCCGATGCCTATGCGCGCCGTTATTCCTACCTGGAGAAGCTCAATCTTCCCATGGGGGTGGTCGATTTTGGCAAGAACGTGCCGCCCCGGGACGTGCATCTGATCGGTCCCACGGCCGAGCTGGTGGCGCGCGGCGATCTGCACCCGGCCCTCTCCGACATGCTGATCGCTGCGGCGCGCGAGGTGCACGGCAAGGCAACCGTCATGCAGCACGCAGGCGAGTTCCCGGCGCCGCTGGAGCATGACTTCCGGATCAGCTCCGACGCGAAGCGCTTCTACAGCTCGGGTAACAAGAGCTTTTTCTACCGCTACCTCCCCTTCTGGCTGGCGAGCCTGGCAGACCGGATGATGGTGGTGGTCGTCCCGATCGTCGTACTGCTGATTCCCGGGTTGAAACTGGTGCCGGCGCTCTACAGCTGGCGCATCAGGTCGCGCATTTACCGCTGGTACGGTACCCTCATCGCTCTGGAGCGGAGCATCATCGCCAATCCCGCACCGGAGGAGAGGGCGAATCTTCTCAAGCGGATCGATGACATCGAAGGAGAGGTCAACAAGATGAAGATGCCGCTGGCCTATGCGGAGCAGTTCTACGTGTTGCGGGATCATATCAAGTTTGTGGGTGACAGGTACCGACAACGGATGGCGGGAAGTGAAACTCAAACGAGCGTTTGAGTTTAAAGGTGAAGCGGATGTTCAAGGTCAAGAGGCTGCTGCTGCCAGGGGGCCTGGCTCAGTTCCAGACCCCGCCAACCATAGCACGGTAGATGTCCGGCCGCAGGACAAATTGCATGCTGGTAGAAGTTGCGGAACCAAAGGCGATAGCCTGTTCCCCACCTATCGAGGTGTTGAGGTTGAAGATCGGTCGCATATTGAGGCCGAGCCGGTTGACATCAGCTTCGAATACCGGTCCGTAAACCGAGGCGAATTCCGACAGCCGGTCCCAGACGGACAGCATTTCTACAGGTATGGCAACTCCATCAGCTATTCTTACCAGATCCGGCATGTTTTGCTCCTTTGTGCAGGTACTTACCTGATGTATCGGCGCCGGAGCGAAAAACTTAAGTTTCTCAAGGAACAAAGGACGCCGGACGGGGAGTGGTGGTAATCCGAATTCAGCTGCGCAACGCTTCCAGACCGGCCACCCCCTCGCCGGCCCGGCGGTCGCCTTCCGCAATCCTGCAGAGCCGCTTGACGCAGCAAAGTCCCACCCCAAGTAGCGCCAGTATCAGCCCGACCACCCCCACCCAGCCATAGGAAGCCCAAAAAAGCCCGCCGGCCGTTCCGGATACGCTCGATCCGAGATAGTAGCTGAACAGGTAGAGCGAGGCTGCCTGGGCCCGCGCGGTGCGTGCCCTGCTCCCGACCCAGCTGGAGGCGATGGTGTGGGAACCGAAAAAACCGCAGGTGAAGAGGGCGATTCCCACGACTATCGTGCTGATGTCCTGGGAGAGGGTGACCAGTGCTCCGATCACCATGCTACTCATGGTTAGGTAGAGCATCCGGCTCCTGCCGAAGAGTTCCACCTGGCGCCCCACCATGGACGAGCTGAAAGAGCCGAGCAGGTAGACCAGGAAAATCCAGCTGACAGCGGTGTGCCCCAGGGAGTAGGGGGGGGCGAGGAGCCGAAAGGTGATGTAGTTATAGAGCGTTACGAAGGATCCCATGACGAGGAACGAGATGCCGTAGAGGTAGAGTAGTCCCGGGTCCTGCAGCTGCTTGAAAAGCGAGCTGAACAGGTAGCGCGCCGCGAAGGGGCGCCGGGTGAAGTTGCTGGAGGGGGGCAGGGAGCGCGCGAAAAAGAGGCTGAGGATCAGGCAGAAAACACCGATGCATCCCAGTGCCGCGCGCCAGGAAACCCACTCGGTCATGGCTGCCGTGAAGAGCCGCCCGGTCATGCCGCCGATGGCGTTGCCGCTAATGTAGAGGCCGATGGCGGAGCCCAGGGACGCGGGGGCGATCTCCTCGCTCAGATACGCCATGGCGATCGCCGGCAGTCCCGCCAGGGCGACCCCTTGCAGCAGGCGGAGCGCGAGGAGCGCGGGGAAGCTGCCGGTCAGGGCGGTGAGAAAGGCGAGGGCGGAGGTGAGGACCAGGGAGGCCACCATGACCCTTTTGCGCCCGAAGGTCTCCGAGATGGTCCCGGCAAAGAGCATGGTGACGGCCAGGGCGCAGGTGGTAAGCGACAGCGGCAGGCTGCCGAGCGCCGCCGGCAGTCCGAACTCCTTGGAGAAGACCGGCAGCAGTGGCTGCACGTCGTAGAGGGTGATGAAGGTGACGAACCCCGCGGCAAAAAAAGCCAGGTTGATCTGTCGATATCTTTTGGTCCCGCTGCTAACTGATCCCATGACTTCCTTATCCTTTTGCGCGCACCCGCTAGAGTAAACTGCTACTATAACGCTTGACGCCGGATAAGAATAATAAAAAATGACCTGATAAAGCTGAGCTTAACCCAAAAGCTCGACCAGTTTCGCGGCGATACCCTTGGGCGGCAGTACGAAATCGACCGCTCCGGTTTCCAGCGCGGCCTTTGGCATGCCGTAGATGACGGAGGATTTCTGGTCCTGCGCCAGGGTGGTACCGCCGATCCGCTTCACGTGCCGCAAACCCTCGGCACCGTCTTTCCCCATGCCGGTCAAAATGACCCCGATGACTTCTCCGTTGAGCGACCGGGTGAGCGACTGCATGGCGACGTCGACGGAGGGTTGCACGTAATTGACCCGGGCTCCCTCGCACAGGCAGACCCGGTGGTTTCCGTCCAGCTTCAGATGAAACCCGCCCGGAGCCAGATAGACGTTGCCGGCCCTGAGGAACTCCCCGTCGCGGGCTAGAGCCACTGGCATGGAGGCGGCAGCGTGGAGCCCCTGGGCAATCCGATAGTCCATTTCCGGGGTGATGTGGAGCACGATGACGATGGCCGCGTTCAGCGGGGGGAGTTCGCGGAACAGCTCCTTCAGGGTCATGGGGCCGCCGGTGGAGACTCCGATCATGACGAGGTTGCTACTCATGGTGCTCCCTTTGGGTCCCGAGCAGCGAGAGGTAGTACTGCAGTGCGTCGGTCAGCAGGTCAGGTCCGAACGGCTTGGTGAGGTAGTCGGTCACGTACTCCTGCAAACCGTCCATCCTGGAGTCGGGTTCCCCCATCCCGGTCAGCATGACGATCAGATTCCCGGCATAAAGGCCCCTGCCGACGATCTCCCTGATGGTGTCCCAGCCGCTCATGGTGGGCATCATGACGTCCATCAGGATCACCCCGCGAAAGCCCGACTCCAGGTGGTGCAGGCACTCTGCCCCACTGGCGGCGCTGGCTAGCTCCAACCCCTCGTGCTGACAGATAAATTCAACGGCCGCCCTGATGAACTCGTTGTCATCGACGACCATTACCTTTTTGCTCATGATACTTTCCCCTTGGCGCTGCGCGGGTTGGTTAGGCTGCTTCCGTCGGCTGCAGTGTGAAGAATATTGTGGTTCCCTGGTTCCTGCCCGGGCTCTCCGCCCAGATGTCCCCGTGGTGGTTCAGTAGGATACTCTTGCTGATGGCAAGCCCCAGTCCCTGCGTGCCGGGGTCATGGCGCGCGGCGTCCGCCTTGAAAAATTCGGCGAAGATCAGCTTCTGGTGCCCCGGTTCCAGGCCGATGCCGTCGTCTTGAACCGAGACCAGGACCGCGCCGTCTTTGGGGGCTGCCACGATGCGGACCACGCCGTTTTCGGCTGCAAAGCGGGCGGCGTTGGAGAGCAGGTTGTCGAAGAGCAGCAGCAGCTGCGCCTCCGCTCCCTGCACCGTTAGGGTCGGGTCTATCGCATTGAAACAGCTGATCCCGCGCTTGGAGAAGAGCGCTTCGCAGCCGTTGACCGACTGTTCGGCGACCCAGGAGAGCTGCAGCGGAGCCAGCTTCGTCGCCACCTCCTTGGAGGAGAGCCGGACCAGGTCGAGGGCCTTGTTGGTAAGACCTTGGATCTGGCTCACGCAGCTCTGGCAGATATCCAGCATCCGTTCCAGGCCGGGGTCCGCGACCTTTCTGCTGACCAGGGGGAGCATGGCAAAAAGCGGGGTGAGCGGGGTTTTCAGGTCATGGCCCAACTGGACCATGAGGGACTCCATCATGCTGGAGTTGTGCAACTGCGCCTCGAGGGTGCCGCGTTCCTGTTCGGCCCGCCTGAGATCGGTCATGTCCCGTAGGGTCTGAATGCCGCCTACCTGGTTTCCCTGCCGGTCATACAGCGGCGCCGCAACGCTCCAAAGGTAGCGCTCCTCCCGGCCATGCAGGAGGACTTTTTTCTCCGCGCAAAGCGTCCTGCCGTCCCGGGTAACCCCCGGGTAGCTGGAGCTTGGTAACTCGAGATCATCGTCGAGCAGGTCAATCAGGAAACTCCGGGGCTCTCCGTAGAAGGGGATCGCGTAGGCGTAGCTGCCTTTACCGAGGATTTCCCCTTTGGGCACCTCGGTCATGATCTCGATGGCCCGGTTCCAGGCGATTACCCTCCCTTCACGGTCCACCACGAAGGTGGCGTCAGGGAGGAATTCCAGGATGTCGGCAATCTTGCGGTAGGCGTCCCTGGCCTCCTCCTCGGCGGCCTTGCGCTGGGTGATGTCGAGTATGACACCGACTACCCCACCGATGGCTCCGTCCTGGTTCCGGAAGACCGCCTTGTTGATGATGGTGTCCCGCTGCGTCCCGTCCGGGTAGCAGATGGAGGACTCGTAACTCTGGACACCCGATTTCTCCAACAGTTCTTGGTCCTTTTTCCGGTAGTGGTCGGCCTGATCCTTGTGCCAGAGGTCGTGAACCGTCTTGCCGAGCATCTCTTCGCGCGGCAGTCCCCGCATTGATTCATAGCTCTTGTTAAAACCGAGGAACTCCCCTCGGGCATTTTTGTAGAAGACCGGTGTAGGGATGGCGTCTATGATAACCTGCAGGAACTGCAGCTGCTTCTGGATCGCGTCTTCCGTGCGCTTGCGCCCCGACAGCAGCAAAAATACACAAATAACCAGGACGCAGGTCAGGATGCCGCTGATGGCATGTATGCTGAAACTGAGCCGGTTGTAGGCGGCGAGGTAATCGTTCTTTTCGCTGCCGACGAAGAGCGCGCCGACGATCTTGCCGTGCGGGTCCCTGATTGGGTCATATGCGGTGAAATAGCTGCCACCCAGGATGAGCGCCTCGCCCCTAAAGGGAATCCCCTTCCGGAAAATGGCGTCATAAGCGGGTCCGGTAAGCTTGGTGCCGAGCGCCCTGCGTCCGTTCTCCTGCAAAATGTTGGTGGCGACCCTGGTGTCGCCCAGGAAGATGGTGGCGTGATGTACCCCGGTGATTTCTCTCACCTTGTCAGGAAGCTCATTAGCCCCGTTGAGCTGGTATGCTCCGGCGAGTAGTTGGCCGTCCCGGACCTGGAAACCGCTCCCCTTTGCCTTTAATAACTCCCGGAAGGTTTTCAGGGCATTTTGCTGCAGCGTTGCGGTCTTGGTGATCTCCTCCCGGCGGACTTGGCTTAGCACCAGATGTGTGGCCAGCAGCATGAGTAGCGCGACGATAACCGCGCTCAGCACGGTACTATTGGATATCTTCTTAGAATCGACACGCACCTTTGTACCCCTTCCGATGAACGCCGTTTCGCGCACGGTTAAGCTGTGCCGGAAGTTTCGGGTGCCGCAGCCTTCCCCCGAAACTTTTCCTGTCACACCTCGAAGCGGCGACTTCCCAGGGCCGAGACCCAGGCGGTCAGGCGTCCGGCGAGTTCGCCAAGCGGCGCCACCTCGTCCACTCCCCCCCGGGCGATCGCCTCCTTGGGCATACCGAATACTGCGCAGCTCGCCTCGTCCTGGGCCAGGGTGCGGATCCCGGCCTGGTGCAGTTCCAGCATACCTGCGGCGCCGTCGTCCCCTATGCCGGTCATGATGATTCCCAGGCCGTTCTCTCCGGCGCAGTTCGCCGCGGAACGAAAGGTGACGTCCACCGAGGGACGCTGCCGGTTGACCAGCGATCCGTCGGAAAGGGTCACGGTGTAGCCGTCGCCGCTTCGGGACAAGATGAGGTGACGGTTCCCCGGTGCGAGGTAGGCGTGCCCCGGCAAGAGGCGCTCGCCGTGTTGCGCCTCCTTCACCGTCATGGCGCACAGCCCGTTGAGCCGCGCGGCGAAGGTGCGGACCAGGGGCTCAGGCATGTGCTGTGCGATCAACATTGCCGGGCAGTCCGCAGGCAGTGCCGTCAGGAGCGTCTTGAGCGCCACCGCTCCGCCGGTGGATGCACCGACCACGATGACCTTCTCTGTGGTGGAGAAGGTGAGGTGCTTGGCCGGAAGCACCGCGTCGGCGGTATATTTACGCTGGGAATGGTGCACCATCCGGGACGCTGCGCCTGGCTTTTTATGCTGGCTGTGGAAAGCGCTACGGATCTTGCCGATCAGCTCCTCGGCATACTCCAGAACTCCCCTGCGGTCATCGAGCTTTGGCCTGGTGATATAGTCGAAGGCGCCGAGATCGAGGGCGCGCAGAACCGTGTCGCAGCTTTTCTCTGTGAGAGAGGAGATCATGATCACCGGTATCGGATGCAGCGGCATCATCTTCTCAAGGAAGGCGAGCCCGTCGATCCTCGGCATTTCCATGTCCAGGGTCAGTACGTCGGGGTTCAGCGTCTTGATGCGCTCCAGGGCAGCCAGGGTGTCGGGCGCAGTCCCCACCACTTCCATGTCGGACTGCTCATTGATGCTTTCGGCGATCAGCGCCCGTAGCAGGGCCGAATCTTCTATTATGAGTACTTTTATGGCCATTATGGTATTCCTTCCGGGAGATCCCGGAGCCTTTTCACCAGAGCGCGCCCGGTGGCAGGGAAGAAGGTGACCTTGCGCGGGCAAAACCCGCCCAGGTCCGAAGCGATGACGGGGATGCCCCGCTCCTGCAGGTACCCAAGGGCAAACGTGCTGTTTTTCTCGCCAATGTCGGACATTCCGGCCATGACCCGGCCCGCTCCGAAGAGTTTCGCCTCCAGGCGAGAGCGGCTCGCACCCAGTTCTTCCAGGCGCAGCAGCAAGTGCCTCATGGCGCAGGCCCCGTAGCGGGCAGAACAGACATTGGTGCATCCTGCCGTGCCGGGGTCGGCGCAGCGGGTCGCGTTACTGCCGAGCGTGACCTGCGGCAGCATGAAATGGTTCATTCCTCCCACGGAGCTACCCCGGTCGAAAAGGCAAACCGAGACGCAGGAGCCGAGCAGGGTGGTAATGGCCGTTCCGTCGGCCGTGGCAAAGTACTCGCCGGGAAGGATCCTCACCGTCTGTGCGGCGGACTCCGGGTCGCAATATCTCGCTGTGGTGCAATGCTTTTGCTCCATAATCCCTTCCATCTGACTCCCGTTACTGGCCGGCTGGACCTTGCTTTTGAGGAAGGCGGCAGACCGCGTCAGAGACGACGTCCACCCCGATCCCCGCCACCCGCTGAGCATGCGATCCGGCTTAGCTGGCTTAGCTGGCTGACTAGGCTGACTAGGCTGATCATGAGACTACTCAAGGTAGATTGCTGCGCCGGCTGGAGTTATTATTCCCATGAGAGGCCTAAAAAAACCGACTCATTATGCTATCTCTTCGGATAGGGGACGCCGTAACTTTAATGAAACAGGTGGGACCGCTTGGGCAGGGTAATGGAATAGAGGCATGTGAGAGGTCTTGGTAGGTAATTTTGTCAATGAGAAGGTTTGTTGCTAGTTTGCCAGGTTGGGGGGAGGAGGGCCCGTAGGGGGCACTGATCAGCAGTTGTTGCCATGCGAATACCCCGCGGAACCACACTAGTACTACTGTCCAGCTTAATCTGCCGATTCGTTTGCGCTTCGATTCCCCCGACACGAGCTGCTGCAGATCGACACTAATCAAGGTTTTGTTTCACACGGGAGGCTACCAGGCGCATTTTCACCAGATCTGCGAGCATCTGCAGCGAGTCCAGCACTGGTCGCACCTTGGAACCGGCGCAGTCTGCCCATCTGACCGGCACCTCTGCGACGCGGAAGCCATTTTTTTGAGCGAGAGCGAGAATTTCCACGTCATAGGCGAAGCGGTCTATTTGTGCGGCTCCGAAAAGCTGCCTGGCGGCCTCTGCCGTAAAAAGCTTGAATCCGCACTGGGTATCCTGAAAGCCGTCCACCACCAGCACCCGCACGATGCGGTTGAATACCCGGCTCATACCCCGGCGCCAAAGTGGCTGTGCCTGGACTATTTCGCTTAGTGCCAGCGCCCGGGAACCGATCGCTATCTGGTGCGACTGCGAGCTAAGGTGCAGTCTCAGGGTTTCCAAATCCTCAATCGGGGTGGAAAAATCCGCATCGGAAAGAAGCACCATTTTCCCTCGCGACGCCAGAACGCCAGCACGCAAAGCGTAACCTTTGCCCCTGTTCCGGCGGTAGCTGATCAGGCTAAGCCCCTCAACTTCAAGGCAAAGAGTCACCACGAGCAGGGCCGTGTTGTCGGTGCTGCCGTCGTCTACGACGATAATCTCCACTGGGAGGTCTGTCGCTGCGCGATAGTTCTGAATTTTCCTCAGCGACTGGGCGAGGCGTTTTTCTTCGTTGTAAGCGGCGATGACGATGGTCGTTTCGGGAAGCACTGAGACCTCCAGGTCGGGTGGTTGGCTGAATTAGTCGCGGAACTCCTTCCAGTAGAGCCCGGTCGTCGCGTTGAATTTTGTTTCGCTTTCGGAATCCTCCATGCTGCCGGTGAAGGCCGACTCGTCCTCCCAGAGTATCGCCTCGGGCATCAGGATTTTCAGCAGGACTGTCGGGCCGGAAAGGGACCGGTTGCCGAGAGCTACGGTCCTTTCCCGGGCGCCCGACTCGAAGACCTGGAGGGTGAAGTTTACCCTCACTGAATGGCCGCCTGCCGGTTCGGCGCTGAAGAGGTAGATACCTTCGCCAGCCGTCTGGACGACCGCCTCCCTGGTATCCTCTCGTGGTGCGGCGAGGAGCGGCACAACGGTCTGCTCCCCGCGGACTTCGGACCGGGTGAGCACCCTGTTCCTGCGGGATTTGGGGTAGTTCCTGAACTTCACGGTAACCTTGATACCGGTGTCCCCTGTCATCACCAGCTTGAGGTCGCCGTGCAGAGCTGCCAGCACGAGTCCTCTGGTTTGCAGCGGTTTTTCTGCAGGCTTGGGTGCGCTCTGCGAATTGAGTGCGCTCTGAGTAAAAGCGACGTCGCGATGCTCGTGCTTGCCGGAAGGCTGTGGGTCCCCGCCCGCAGCGGGCCTAGCCGCTGGGGAGGATGCGGAGGTCGTGGGAGCTGGGTGGGCTCCCTGCCGGGCCACGGAAGAGGGAGCCAGCATACCGGCTGACGCTCGTTGTCGAATCAGGGAATTCTGCTCCGTCGATGGCCGCGGCGGCTCGCTTACTTTTGTGACAATTGCGGCTCTTTTTCCTGTGCGCGCCAACTGCTGCGCAGGCAGTGTTTTGTCTCCGGGGCTCTTCGCTGTAGCGTCTTCCTGGCGGGCCAGTGCTAAGCGCTTTGATTTAGCTTCCCCCGGCACTCGTTTCGTGGGGAGCTGCTCTGGACGTTTGATAGTTGGTTGTAATCTGGAAACTTCCTGACCCGATAGTTGGGCCAGCTTTCGCTTTGGTTCCTGCTGCTCCTGTGCCAATTGAGCTACCCGTACGATACGTTCTCTTTCCCTTTTTACTCCTTCTGCCTTCAGACTGGCTGCATGTTGCTCCTGTGCTAATTGTTCCTGTGCCAGTCGTGCAGTCAGTGTGTCGCGTTCCCTTTCCTTTTTATCTCGCTCCGACCTCAGATGAGCTGCCTGGTGCTCCTGTACCAGTCGTGCAATCAGTGCGACGCGTTCTCTTTCCTTGGTCTCTCCTTCTGCACGCAGCCGGGCTGCCTGCCGCTTCTCTTCCTCCTGCTCGTGCACCAACCGTACTTGGCGATAAATTTTCTCGCCTTCGGCTTTCAGCCAATCAGGGTTTTCTCTTTCTGAAGTCTTGATGCGCTCCTTTTGAGCCGTGAACGGGGCAGGGACCTTCCCTTCCGGGGGCAGCACTTCTTGGTCTGAACTGGACTGACCGCCCTTCATCTCAGGTGCCATTGCGGTGAGATCCGTCACGGGAGCCGACTGATGAACCCCATAACCCCCGTTACGCGGTATTTGCACCTGGGCGACTACATTTCCTTCGGCGGCCAGCAGGTCCGGTTCTTTTTTGGCTTTCGGGATATTAAGTCGGACGGGCTTTCTTTGCGGCGTTGGTTCCGACTCGTCCTGAAGTTCTGTTAAAAGTCGCGTATCGTTCTTTGCCGGAAAGGCCAGGCTTGGTGCTGGAGAAGGCGGTTCTTCGGAGGTTATCCCGGCTGTCAGGGGAGACTCTTGCCGATCTCGAACCGAGGCCGGCTCCCTTTTTTTGTTTGGAACTCTCCGGCTGATGGCAACCGTTTTGACGGCGGCAGGCGCCGCTTCGAATCTCGTCGGCGCCTTTGCCAAAACCATAAATACGTCGAGGTCCTGGAAAACTTCTCCGGGCGGCTGATCGGCTATTGCCGCGGCCCCAGTTGATTGAGGTAGGGAGTCCTGGGGTGGGCCGTCTTGAAGGAGTTGCGCTTCTGAGGCCGCCGTTTTCTGGTGCAATCCGGGTGGATTGCGGAGCGGCTTCACTTCGGCCGTTGCTGCCAGGTTGCGCGGCAGCGCTGAGGGGGGCGCCCAGATGACGTCGAATCGGGTTTCTGTACCGGTCGCGGGGTAATAGACTGCGGATGAGGCCAGGATGAGGATCAGCAGGACGTGGAAAATCAGGGAGGCGCACAGCGCCCATGCCATTTCAAAACCGTTCATTCTCCCGGTCAGCCATAGGTTGACGTGCATGATGTTCCCGATTTATTAGTCAGTAATCTATTTTGCGTCGTTACCCGTGGCCACCGCGGCCAGTTTCCCTAGACGATATTTAGCCTTGAGGTAGCCGTACTGCGGCAGGTCCTTGACAAAGATGCTGGCAACCCTGTCGGAATAGATCAGGACCCAATCCCTTTCATTGAGCAGGAACCGGGACAAATTTGAGTTGGTATCATAAAAAACCCAGGTTATCCGGTACTTATCGATGATCTGTTCCCATCCCGCTTCGAATCCGGTTATTTTCAGGTATTCCTGCAACTTGTCAGTGCCGTACATGTCCGATCTGCCGTCGAAAAAGACCCGATAGGTAGGATAACTGCGGTAAATGAGGTAATCGCCGAATTCGTCGTCATTGAACATGTTGCCGGCAATCTTTTCATGCATCAGAAATTCCACGGCATCAACGGCCTTGATCTTCGCGTCGAATCCATGATGGATGCGTCCGGAACCAACGGCGACAGCTACGGCGATAAGGGCTGCGGCGGGCCACAAAAAACCTGTGGCCCGGGCATCGAGGCTAGCGATGTTCTCCGAACGCTTACTAAAAAAGCTGGCCAACTTGCCGCTGACACACTTTTGTGCCTGCTCAGACTGGCGGACCAAAGTCGGTGCCACGACTAGTGCAAAGAGCGGGATGTAACGGGTCGAATAGAGCGCCATGTTGGTGAAGATAAGGACGAGGACCAGTTCAGTCGGCTCGACCCTCCTCTTGGAAAGGGCCAATAGAGCGACCAGCATTAATAACAGGTACTTGAAAGGCATGAAATCGTGAAAGTTCGGAGAAAGGAACTCACTGATGTGGTCCATGAGGAATCTGTTAGAGACCAGCTTGAACGGAAAAAACAGGATCTGATAGCCACTGGGATTGCACAGGCAGGCAAGGAGACAGGCGCCGGCGGTCAACATGAGTTGGCAAAGTCTCTTCCGGCAGGAATTCCTCTCATCAATTGGCCGGCTGAGCGTATGAAACAGGTTACCGATGAGGTAGGCACCCAGGAGAATAAACCCTCCAAGGAATCCCCCGTGCAAGTTGACCCAGATGAGCATGGACAATGGCAGCAGGTACAGTCTGTTCACCGTGCCCCGTTGCCAGGACTCGAGCAGGTAGTGCCAGACGACCATCAGTAAAAATGAGAAAACATGGGGGCGAGCCAGCCAGTGTATCTGCGAGGCACAGCAGACAAACAAAGTGATCGCCGTAGCGAGCAGAGTAGGGGCGCCGTAGGACCGCAAAATCTTGAAAAGGAGCGTAATGGTGCAGGCCAGCAAGATGGCAAAAAAGGTCACTACGCCGCTCAATCCGGCGATGTCGTGCACATTTGCCATGATGACTTCGGAGAGCCATTCGTGTGCTGTCCAGGGCAAGGGCGGGGTGTGAAAGGAGAATATATCCGTTTTCGGTACGGAAAAGGTCTCGATGATGTACTGCCCGGCGCGAATGTGATATCCCGTGTCGCCGTCGCCGAGGAGTCCGGAATGGTCCGAAAATGACAAGAACACGAGTATGACGCAAAAGAGCATGTCCGCGATTGAAGGGATAGGGTTAATGCTGAGACGACTCAGCTCAGCGACCCTCGCTGCTGCTGGGTAGGGATCTGGCGCTGAACCTGTGAGGCCCGTATTGCGATCGCCGCAAAGCTCAGGTGGAACAGGGGATTGAGGCGGTTCAGTATACTTCATATTGTTGGTAACCCTTTGGGAGACAAATCAACTGCTAAGACACTGGCGTCATTGAGGAAGAGATGTCTCAGCCTGCCGAGCAACAGGTAGAGAAAGTAGCAGGGAGGGTGGGGTTGGTGGACGGTCAGGTCGTAGCGTTCCAGGCCCAGGGCGAAGTGGATGGAATCCATGTGGTGGAGGCGTTTGCTGGAAAACGGGAGGCGCGTGGCGAGAGTCAGGAGGAAAAGGAGGATGGGGATCGATGCAGTCTTAGATTTTAAAAACTCCATCAATCGCCACCTCATTACCGACGCAAGAGCCTGCAGCATCTATGGTTCCCGCTGGTAATTCGATGACGCTGCTGGCGCCGGAATAAATGCGGGATACCCGGTTGGGGCGCAGAGCCTTCGCGACGCCCACAACATGTTTCCCCTTATCCAGGAACACGACATCTATCGGGAACTTCATGCCGAAAGTGTGAATGCTGTTGCAGGGTTTGATCCACAACCCTTCGCCTGCGGGTAGAGTACTCTTGCCCAGCAGGCCCTTTAGCCTGGTAAACAGCGTGTCGGCAACCGCCAGATCCCGGGCGAGTTCCTTTCCCGAGGTGCAGTCGGTTGCCTTCATGCTAGTCAAACGGATGCTCCGGCAGGAAGAGTCGAATGCCGACGGTTCCGATGAAGCTCATCGGGTTATACTTGAGTGGGGTTCCTTTCACGTCTCCGTCAGCGGCAAACAAGCCCCTGGTGTCGACGGTAAGGGCGATGCCCTTGGTGACAAAAAAATCGAACCCGGCATTAACATGGCCGCCCACCGTCCAGTCCAGGTTGAACGTGACATCCGAACTGTTCTTGAGTTCCCCCTTGATGAAGTCGGCACCGCCTCCGATAAACGGGACTAAGCGATTGTCGGGGCCGAACCGGTATTGCAGCCCCAGGCCAACGTCGGTGAGGGAAGCCTCAGCGCTACTGGCTCCGGAGCTAACATTAGACTTCATGAGATGGATGGCATCCACCTCGATCGCGAGGTTGTTGCCCAGGCCAAAAATTATGCCGCCGCCAGCTGCAAGCCCCGGATCTGAGCCGGTGGAGCCGCCGATGAAGTCGTCCTTGAGCGGCACCAGGGCACCGGCCTTGCCGGTGATGCCGAATCTCCCGTCGATGCCGGATGCCAGCGCGGTTGCTGCGGACAGGATGATGGTAAGAGTTGACAGGAGCATGACTCTGCGCATAGTTCCTCCAATGGTGCATATCAGGATTTCTGTTAAATCAGCATAAAATATGCTGTGGCAAACTTCGCTAGGTATGGGAGCCTTATTGCCGTGTAACAGTAGCAGCTGAAGTCTGGTTTGCTGAATCCGTCACAGAAATAGTTACACTGCCAGTCCATGTAGAGGCGTCAACCAGATGTGCAGCCACGGTCACGCCGTCTGCCTTGAGCACCGTTGTTACCCGGCTCTCCTGGTTGGAATTGACCTTATACGGAGGAGCACCGCCGGAAATAGTGAAGTTTATGTCAGTCGCACTGCCAAAAGTCGCGGTTGCCGGGGCAATGACCAAGGTAGGTAGTTTGCCCTTAAGTGAATATCCCCCACCGACATAGGCCATGACCTGTATGGCATCATTGGTGACTGCTTTGAATACCACACTGACTGTATTGGTTAAGCCTGGAGATGGTGTCTTCAATTCGATTTGTGCGTTGAAAATCCCTTGCCCGGCAGAGTCGGTGGTGATGGTCTGCTGGCTGGGTTCGGTTACTGGCGGCACCAGGAAATCCACCAACACATCGTTGGGATTGAGCGTGGTGATGCTGTACACGGAAATCGTCACGGGTACCCCAACCCGTGGATTGCCGTTGGAGTCGGTTACCTTGAAGGGGATAAGCTGCATGACATCAACAGCCGAGGTCGAATGTGGGTCCGCCTCGTAGGATGCCGAGGGAAACATGTTCGATTGCCCGCCAGGGGTAAGACCTGCATTATCCGTGAACATGATGACGCCGCCACCCCGAACGATCTGGAAGCTTGCATACCCCCGGTAGTTCTTGCCGTCAACGGTCACCGTGGCCTCGACTATTACATCGGTCGTGTAATTCACATTGCCCGACCCATAAACTGCATTAGAGACGCCGTTTTTGTCGGTAACAGCCGTCGTGTAGCCGATGGTCCCCGGTCCTGCCAAAACGTTGAAGGATACCACCTGGTTTGGTACTGCCGCGCCTGCCGCTATTGGCTGGTTGGTTACTGGATCTATAAATGCACCACCAGTCATATTGAGTAACTCTGCCTTCAGAAGAACTGTGCCATTGTCGACGTCTATTTTGGTCAGGTCTGTTGTTACGGTCAGGCTGAATTCCGGACTTTGGGCAGTAACGGGGGTCGTCGCCGTTGCCGGAGTTGTCGCTGTAGCATTCCCGGTGCTGTTCGAGTTACTGGCGAACGGATCAGCGCTACCGCTTCCGTTGGAACTGCCGCCACAACCGGCTAGCGCCAGCAAAATGGCCGGTAAAAGAATCAATCCCAACTTGCAAAGGTGTCGCATAAACCCTCCTCTATCGACTAGCTCACAGCATTTGAGTGTCTGGTAGTTAATTACGCGTATGCGCTAAGGACTTTTATATAGGGAACCGAATCCTGACCGGATTCTCGAAATAGTGTCTCTTGGGGACTCCCTGCCGACCAGGTACGTCCGACCGGCAGGGAGCGCGTAATTACTTCTTCCCCTGGCGCACATAACTCAGTGCCAACTGGACGGCTATGATCAAAAGCAAAATAGTGTTGAAATCGGTTTTCATGAAATCACCTCCTCGGGTTTTATTGATTCCTTGTATGAGCGCTCGCCTCGGTAGATCATTTGAAGAGCTTGGATATCTGCACTAGGGCCGGGCCCAAAATTACCACCAGCAATGCGGGCAGTATGAACAGCACTAAGGGGAAAATCATCTTGATGGTCGTTTTCGCGGCAGCCTCCTCCGCGATCTGTCTGCGCCTGGTACGCAGGGAGTCCGAGTAACTGCGCAGTGCCTGGCTGAGACTGGTTCCGAAACGCTCGGTCTGGGAGAGCATGGTGACGAAAGACTTCACATCGTCAACCATGGTGCGCTCGGCCATATCCTTCAAGGCTTCGATGCGTGGTTTCCCGGCGCGTGTTTCCATGGTCGCGGTCCTGATTTCACGGGCCAGCGGGTCCTCGCTAAACTGTGGCGTCTCGGTGGTCCTGATCAGAGCGGCGTCCATGCTGAGTCCCGCTTCCACGCAAACCGTGATCAGGTCGAGAACGTCAGGCAGGGTATGGAAGATCCGTACCTGTTGGTTCTTCTTTTTGTAATAGACCCAGTAGCTTGGCAGTAGGTAGCCCATGATTGCGCAGACTGCCATCATGAGATTCCCCTGTCGGCTGAAGTAGGCCTGTCGCGGAGCCGCATACAAAATGAGATAGAGCGTCGGCAATAGGCAGGCGAGCAGAATCTTGCTCCCCATAAACCGGTAGATGCTCTCCTTCCGGTAACCGGCAGCCACGAGCATTCTGGTATATTTGGATTGCTCTTTGGGGCTCAGCTTTACCGTTTCGCCGATTCGGATCAGCTTTTCGTCCCAGGTGCCGGACTTGGCAGGTTGGCGTAATTTGATGCTGATCTCCGGGAAGAGATTTTCCAGCCGCTCTGTCAGGACACTTTTCCTTAACAGGAACTGGTACAATGCCAGTGACAGCAGCAGGGCGGCGGCGAATACTATGGACGTGATCAGAAAAATCATTTTGGGCGCCTATATCTGTATTTTGATAATATTTCTGATGATCAGTAGTCCGAGTAACTGCATGCCGGCTGCTACTAACAGGATGGATATTCCCATCGGGTCTTTGATAAGAGCCGATTCGTAACTGGGGTTAAGGACGTTGAAGCAAACGTAGGCTATGATGGGGAGGGCCCCTAGGACGTAACCCGACATGCGCCCCTGGGCCGTATAAACCTGGACCTGCCTCCTGATCCTGAGCCGTTCCCGAATTGTTACCGCCAGTTTGTCCAGTATCTCAGAGAGGTTGCCGCCAATGTCGGTATGGATGCTGACTACGGTGGTGAAAAAACGAAGGTCCAGACTGTCGACCCTCTCGTTGAGATTGCCCAGGCTGTCGGAGATTCTTAAACCCAGTTGCTGCTGGTCGTACGCTACCTTAAACAGTTCGCCAACGGGGTCGGCAATCTCCTGGCCAACCAGTTGCACTGCGGTATTAAAGGAATGCCCGGCCCGCAAGGACCGTGCGATCATGGTCAGGGCCTCAGGGAACAGTTCGGTGAACTTTTCGGTACGTTGCCTGGTTTTGAACCTGAGAAAGCCAAGAGCAAGCACGGCCGAGGCAAGCACAGCCAGTAGGCTGAAAGGCGCCGAATGTGTCAGAAAGGCAGTAACCGCTGCACCGGTCAGCGCTAAAGCGGCGCTGCTCAGGACGAAGGCCGAAGCGGTCAACTGCAGACCGGCGTGATCCAGTTTCTGGTCAAGGTTGCGGGTAAACGGCAAACGCGACAGGATCTGGTCAGCCGGTGCGGTCTCCCTGGTGATTTCCGACCGCAATTCCGCCGATATCCCCTGGGCCTCCTGCCTCGCCATGTTGCGCAGCCGCCGTTTCAGCTCGCTTTTAGGGGACGACTGTACTCCGGTGACACCAAGGTATATGGCCACCAAAATGCAGAAAACCGTCAGGAATATGAATGCTGCAATGGGGTAAAGCACCGTCTACCTCCTAGTTCTCAAAAACTCCCGGGGGAAGTTCAAAACCGGAGAGTTTGAAGCGTTGGGCAAATCTCGGTCGCACCCCCGTTGCCTGGAAGGAGCCGATCACTTTTCCTGCCTTGTCGATCCCTTTTTGCTCATACACAATGACATCGTGCATGACGATGGTGTTTCCTTCCATGCCGGTGATCTCCGAGAGTTTTACCACCCTTCGTGTGCCGTCGGAGAATCTGACCAATTGGACCACTAGGTGTACGGCTGAGGCGAGCTGCTCCTTGATCGCCCTTTCCGGCAGGTCCATGCCGGCCATGAGCACCATGGTCTCGATCCGGGCCAGGGCGTCCCTCGTGGTGTTGGCATGGACGGTGGAAAGTGAGCCGTCGTGCCCGGTGTTCATGGCCTGCAGTAGGTCGAGCGCCTCTCCGCCGCGCACCTCGCCGATAATGATCCGGTCCGGCCGCATCCTCAGGGCGTTTCTCAAAAGATCCCGCTGTGATACCTCGCCCCTCCCCTCGATGTTGCTCGGCCTCGTTTCCAACCTGACGACGTGGTCCTGTTTCAGGTGCAGTTCGGCGGAGTCCTCAATGCTCACCACCCGCTCGCTGTCTGGGATGAATGCGGAAAGGACATTCAGCAGGGTCGTCTTACCGGTCCCGGTGCCGCCGGAAATGAGGATGTTGAGCCTGCACTGCACCGCTCCCTCCAAAAGTAAAGCCATGCGCTCGTCGAGGGTACCGATCTTTAGCAGGTCCTTCATGCCAAGCGGTTCGCGCCCGAAGCGGCGTATGGAGAGCGCGGGACCGTCTAGGGCCAGCGGCGGTATGATCACGTTCACCCGGGAACCGTCGGGGAGCCTCGCATCCACGTAGGGAGACGATTCGTCGATCCTCCTGCCCACTTTGGACACGATTCGTTCGATGATCTGCATGAGGTGCGCATTGTTGCGGAAGCTGACCTCGGTCTTTTGCAGTTTGCCGGCTTTTTCGATGTATACCTTAGAGTGGCTGTTGACCAGGATATCCGAAATCTGATCGTCGGCCAGGAGCGGTTCCAGGGGGCCTAGACCGAAAGTTTCATGCTGGATTTCGACGATGAGCCGGTCCCGTTCGACCTGGTTCAACGGGATTCCTTCGCCGATTATGAGGCCTTCTATGACAGTGCCGATTTCGCGCACCAGTTCGTTGCTTTCCATCAGGTCCATCTTGGCGAGATCGATCCTATCTATCAGGCGCCGGTGGATGCGGGTCTTCAGTTCCTGAAAATATTCAGTGTCAACCGTCGCCTGAACGGTCTGGATTTTGAAAGGATCGTTCAGTAACATGCTGCTCTCCTTATGGACTTGGCGCCCGCCTGCACCGGCTTTTCCGGTGGTACCTGGTTAAACTGCCGGGTCACTTCTTCACATGCTCGGCAAGATCAAGAATCGCCTTGCTGATCGGGGAGCGGGGCAGTAACTTCACGACCGGCATTCCTTTGTTGATCGAATTAACCACGTCGGCGTATTCATTGGGTATCGCCTGGTACACCCCTCTGGACAGTACCTTCTCGGCATCCTTGAGATTTATGTCCGACTTCGGGAGATACCGATTGATGACGAGCTTCACCCGATCGCTGTCGAGCCCCTTGCCAGCCATGGCGCGCAGATAGCGTTTGGTGTTCTTCAGTGCGGGTAGGCTCAGGGTCGTCGTGAAGAGTATCAGCTGGGAATCCCTGAAGATCGACATGTTGCAACCCGACAGCTGGCCCACGCAATCGACCACCACGTAGTCGAAGATGCCGCGCAAGAACTCCAGTATGCGGTGCACCTGTTCGGGCGTTATCGAAACGGCATCGTCTATTTCCAGCGGCTCAGTAAGCAAGTAGGGCCCCGAGGGATGGCGGGTCATGACGCTCATGAGGAAATTGGCGTCCAGTCGTCCCACGTTGGAAGTGACGGAACTCAGAGTATAGGCCGGGTTGACGTTGAGAAAGGTGTTGACGTCGCCGGCTTCCAGGTTGAGGTCGACCAGTGCGACCTTGACCCCTTCCGTGGAGAGGGCGGCTGCCAGGTTGACAGCGACGGTCGTGGTTCCCATGCCGCCGATCGGGTTGTACACCGCAATGATCCTGCCGATGGCGGCCTCTTCAGTTGGCGCGGTAAATAGAAAACGCCCGACCTTTTGCAGCGAGTTTTTCAGCTCCTCCTGGGCAATGGGGCGCAGCAGGTATTCGACGGCGCCTGCGCGCATCAGCGCGAGAATCCACTCCGAACTGTTCTCCGAGGAGCAGGCGATGACCGAGACCCGCGGATACATGAGGGTGATGACCTGGACGTCCTTAACCCCCTTTTGGATATCATCAACGCCCAGAAAGACTACATTGGGCGAGTTCAGCTCGATTGCGGAGGCGCCGTCGGTGAAGTTGTCGACCGACCCAGCGAGGGTAATGGATTCCGAAAACGGCCTCAGGGAGGAAATGATGGCATCCCGAGACGGTTTATCCTGATCAATAATGACTATGGAAAATTGTGAAGGCATACCAAGCCCCTTTGCCTGTGCGGACGATAATGGTTCCACCGGGAACTGCCGTTTATAAGGTCCAGGAAACGTTGTCCTGCGCTGCTAGCGCAAATCCCCGCTTTCTCTGAGTCGTTCTGCCTCCACCCTGTGTGCCCCTCACTCTCCCCGCGGCATCCAGTTCAATTCTTTCGCCTCGTCAGGTGTCAGTTCCTGGTCGGTCGGCAGGAGGGGCGTAACGCCCGGTGCAGCCGGTTGTACGATTTTCGGAGTGATGAAGAAAACCAGCTCCTTCTCGGTAAGGTCGTTCTGGGTCGAGCGGAACAGCGCTCCCAGGATCGGGATGTCCCCCAAGAGGGGGATCTTCGACATGGTTTTTATCTGCTCTTCCTGAAGCAGGCCGGCAAGAACCAGGCTTTCCCCGTCTCGAAGGTCCACGGAGGTACGCACATCCCTGGTATCGATGATCGGATAACCGTTTACCGCGAGGGTTCCTGAAAGGCTGCTGACCTCGGCGGGATCGATTTTCAGGCTGATCAAGCCGTTTTCCAGCACTTCTGGTTTGAAGATGACCTTGATGCCGACATTCTTGAAGATGATCGAACTGGTGGAGGCCCCGCCGGTGCTCACCAGCACGCTGTAGGGGATTTCGCTGCCGGCAAAAAAGTTACCTTCCTGGCCGCTTTTGACCAGCAGGTTCGGTTCGGCGAGGATCTTGGCGAATCCCTTGGTGCTGAGGGCCTGGAGTACCGCACCGATGCCCCCCGGGAAGTAGGAAACCCCTGCCTGGAAAACGTCAAGCGGATTGAAAGAGCCCAACCCCGCCGAGGTTCCAGCTATACCAGGCGTGCCGCTGAAGGTCGAGCTGCTGGTGACCCCGCCGCTCGTAGTGGTCGTGGTGGCCGAAGTGGGAGCGCCGATTAGGTTACTAAAACCTTCGCCAGTCCTTCCCTTGACCAGGAAGCTGATGCCGAGCTTCTTGAGCGAGGTCTTGTCGACCTGAGCTACCTTCACCTGGAGCAGCACCTGCTGGGGAGAGTTGATGGCGATGTGGTTCAGAACCTTAGCGGCATAGGCCTTGGCGATCTCCTCCGCCTTCTTCCCGGTTTGCTCGTTGGCGACCGTCCCAGAGAGAACGACGGTGTCCCTGGCGTACTGGACCGTTATCGCATCGTGCGGGGCGTACTCTCTGATCTGCGTCTCGAGAAGATCTCGATCGCCCACCACCTGGACGTCAAAAAAAGTCGGCTTTTCTACGTTCTCTTCCCAGATGATCAGGTTCGTGGAGCCTATCTTCTTGCCGTTAATCAGCAACTGTTTGCGCTGCAATGGCTCGGGAACCGCGATGATCTCCGGGTCGGTGACGGTAATTAGTCTGGCCGGGTTCTTCAGGCTCAGGAGCACGCTTTTGTTAACGACAACCGTCGTGGGGACGCCGGCCCGCGCGCTAACGGCCTGCAGCAAGAGCAAGATCAAAACTTGAATGATCAGCAGTGAAATCCTGGAAAAAAGAAAATTCATTGGCTACCTCGGTCCCTGAAGTTAGGTTCGTGCTCACTCGCTATATTGTCTGGATGATTTCTCGGTTCCCCTGATTATCACTAGCGTGTGGGTCGGAGGAGAAGGAGCCGGAGAAGGCAAAGAAGCCGGAGCAGCCTTCACCACAGGAATTCTTTGGACCGTCCTCACGGTACGGACCGGGACGACCTTAGGGGCAGACTCCAAGCCGTATAAAACCTTTGCTATGGTCGCGCCTTTGGAGTCGGCAGGTGAACTGTCGGTGATGTTTCTGAGCAGCAGTTGCAGTGAACCTTTGCTCGCTGAAAGGACCAGCTTTTCTGCGTCTGAAGGAGTGAGGTCCAAGGTGACAGTAGGCACGACAACTGGCTTACCTTCCTTTTGGTCAGTAACCTGGCCGGTGGCTAGCACGGAGATGTTTTCCAGAATGATCTTGCTGATATTCTCCTTGTCATTTCCTGGCCACTGGGTCGTGATGACCACGTCGACCCGGTCGTTTGGGGTGAGAAAGCCTGCGACCCCTGCCACCTCATTGACCGCTACGGTTACCGCGCGGTGCCCCTGCGGAACCACATAGGTCATGAAACCGGAACCTGGCGCGCCGGCTTTGGGTTTCAGCTTTTGCTCGGTAACAGCGTCCCCCTTGGTAATGGGGCGGATGGCAACGCGGCCGGTGATGGCCCCGGTTTGTTGGGCGCTACCAGGTGGGATACTGTCTTTGGGCCAGGTTGTTTCCTTGAGTTGTGACTGAGTTATTGTGGTACCGATCGGGATGTCGGCCGCGGCAACGACGATTCTTTGCGGCTGAACCGCTTGAACGCTGTCCATAGCCTTGTGCAGGTAGTCGTAGGTGAGCCAGGCGGCAATCCCTGCGAAGAAAAGTGCGAAAATCGAAACCAAAATTACAGCTTTAGGGCGTGTCATAGTTCCTCCTGGCGCGGCTCAATTTATTGCAATGCCTGCCATGTCGTACCGATAGATGCTGGTTTACCCCTCACCGGCTATGTGCATTTAAGGGCTTGGCGTGCTAGCTAGGCCATTAAAGTTGTTTTTAAATTAATCATGCTGCCAATTTTGTCTGCGCAGCAATTTGATGCTGATTAATATCTGCAAGGGAGAGGAAATCTCCCTTGCAGAAGTAGGGATTACTTGATTGCGCTGCCAACCTTTGAGTAAGTATTTGAAATATTGTTTGTGAGAGTTGAAACTGCAGCCATGATTGCTACTGCGATTAAAACAAGTATCAATGCATACTCGACCAGGCCTTGTCCTCTTTGGTTAAATATTAAACGTTTGTTCGCTTTGCATAGTTTTTTGATCATGATCGTATCTCCTTATTTAGTTTGATTGCTGAGACTATTTACCTGCGGTTTCCACCTCCTTCTCGGAATTTAAACCCTCAAAAGCTAATTACTCCAAACTCGGCTCGACTTACTTCGGTCACTTTAGGGCCGGAAATTTCCGCGATCTAGCTACGTTGCTCTTGGTTATGGGACTGCTGTATTTTTAACCGGGATGGTGAGTGTGATGATTGGTGCTGAAGTCTTGTGGCATTAATATAGCTTAATCATTAGATTCAAATGCAATACTACGACGGCATTGAAAAAGTTCAAGTGAGTTTTTTGCAGCAGCCGGTTTAAATCTCTAGATAATAAGTATAATTCAGTGGTGCCTTGGGCGGAGTCGTTGCGCAACCACGGTGCAGGACTCTGTTTTTTGAGGATTATATCCGTTACCATGACGCGCAGCGGGGGATGTTTCCTGCCATCCGCAGGCGGAAAATGAAGGGGCTTCTGAGTAAGGTTAAGAGTTCGAGAGTCCCCTCTCCCGGAGGGGGAGGGGTTGGGAGGGGGGAATCAACTTCCTCCTCTATTAAACTCCGCCAGGGGCGGGGTCGGGGGCTAAGGAGACGAAGTCGCGGCGGGCCATGAAGGGAGTCGGAGGGGTCTATACTACCGTCTGAGGAATGGGACAACATAACCCATTCTGAGGGAAGGGACCCTGCTTTGTTCACGCAACCAAAGAGCG